>Ga0247611_10000266_pt1 | contig 108422 bp, 94 predicted proteins | sample 177DNAGHGhighgp2_FD_192422 | JGI IMG/M metagenome (GOLD analysis project Ga0247611, IMG submission 192422) | Sheep rumen microbial communities from Palmerston North, Manawatu-Wanganui, New Zealand - 1770 DNA GHGhigh gp2 | ecosystem: Host-associated > Mammals > Digestive system > Stomach >... | reverse complement strand
CGCATCCGTAAGCGTTCCAACCATGTGACACTGTTTGTAGATACCAAAACTAATGACGAAAAATAAGAAGTATGGGACAGAAAGTTAATCCGATTAGTAACCGTCTTGGATATATCAGACCGTGGGATTCAAGTTGGTTTGGAGGCAAGAACTTCGGTGACAACCTCGTAGAGGACATGAAGATCCGCAAGTATCTGAACGAGCGTCTTGCCAAGGCCAGCGTTTCGAAGATTGTCATCGAGCGCACCCTTAAACTCGTCACCATCACTATCTGCACAGCCCGTCCGGGTATCGTCATTGGTAAAGGTGGACAGGATGTTGACAAACTGAAGGAAGAGCTGAAGCAGCTCTACAAGAAGGATGTTCAGATCAACATCTATGAAGTGAAGAAACCCGACCTCGACGCTAACATCGTGGCCAATAACATCGCTCGCCAGGTGGAGGGTAAGATTGCTTACCGCCGTGCCATCAAGATGGCTATTCAGAACACGATGCGTGCTGGTGCCGAGGGTATCAAAGTGCTGATCAGCGGCCGTCTGAACGGTGCTGAGATCGCACGCAGCGAAATGTTCAAGGAGGGTCGTACTCCCCTGCACACATTCCGCGCTGACATCGATTACTGTCCGGCTGAGGCCCTCACGAAGGTTGGTCTGCTGGGTATCAAGGTGTGGATCTGCCGTGGCGAAGTCTATGGTGAGCGCGACCTGACACCTAACTTCTCTCAGGAGAAGCAGAACAGCGGACGTCCCAGCAATGCAGGACGTCAGGGACGTGGTAATCGCAAGAGAATCAATAACCGTTAAATGTAGAAGCTATCATGTTACAGCCAAAAAGAGTAAGATATAGAAGACCTCAGGACGGACGTGGCAACAAAGGCAACGCCCACAGAGGTACACAGCTGGCTTTCGGTTCCTTCGGAATTAAGACACTTGATGCCAAGTGGATTGACAGCCGTCAGATTGAGGCCGCTCGTGTGGCTATCAACCGTTATATGAATCGTGAGGGTCAGGTTTGGATCCGCATCTTCCCCGATAAACCCATCACTCGCAAGCCTGCTGACGTGCGAATGGGTAAGGGTAAAGGTGATCCCGCCGGATGGGTTGCTCCCGTAACTCCCGGCCGTATTCTCTTTGAAGTAGAAGGCGTTCCCTTTGAGACTGCCAAGGAGGCACTTCGCCTCGGCGCTCAGAAACTGCCGGTTAAGACAAAGTTTGTTGTTAGACGTGATTACGATAAAAACGCTTAAGCTATGAAGATGAACGAATTGAAAGAGCTCGAGACCAAAGACTTGGCCGAGAAGTTGGAGAATGCAGTTGCTCAGCTCAACCAGCTGAAACTCAACCATACGATTGCTCCGCTTGAGAATCCATCACAGATTAAGGCTGTTCGTCGTGACATCGCGCGCATGAATACCGAACTCCGCCAAAGAGAACTTAACAAATAACAATGGTCCAGATGGAAACAAGAAATTTAAGAAAAACAAGACAGGGTGTCGTTATCAGCAACAAAATGGATAAAACCATTGTTATTGCCGCCAAGTTCAAGGAGAAGCACCCTATTTATGGTAAGTTTGTCCAGAAGACAAAGAAGTACCATGCTCATGATGAGAAGAATGAGTGCAACATCGGTGATACCGTACTCATTATGGAGACCCGTCCTCTCTCTAAGACAAAGAGATGGCGTTTAGTACAAATCGTTGAAAAAGCTAAGTAATTATGATACAGGCAGAAACAAGACTTACCGTATGTGATAACAGTGGCGCACGCGAGGCTCTCTGCATCCGTGTACTGGGTGGTACCCGCCGCCGTTATGCAAGTGTTGGTGACGTGATTGTCGTTGCTGTCAAGAACGTTATCCCTTCAAGTGATCTGAAAAAAGGTGCAGTATCCAAGGCTTTGATCGTTCGCACAAAGAAAGAGGTTCGTCGTGCTGATGGTTCCTACATCCGCTTCGATGACAATGCATGCGTGCTGCTCAACAATGCTGGCGAGCTCCGCGGCAGCCGTATCTTCGGCCCCGTTGCCCGTGAGCTGCGTGCAGTGAACATGAAAGTCGTTTCTTTGGCACCTGAGGTACTTTAATATTTAATTAGGTAAAGAAATGAGTAAGTTACATATTAGAAAAGACGATACCGTGATTGTTCTGGCCGGTGAGGACAAGGGCAAGACCGGAAAGGTGCTCAAGGTGCTGGTTGAAAAGAACCGTGCCATCGTGGAGGGTGTCAACATCGTTTCCAAGAGCACGAAGCCTTCAGCAAAGAATCCTCAGGGAGGCATCATCAAGCAGGAGGCTCCTATTCATATCTCAAATTTGAGTCTGATCGACCCGAAGAGTGGCAAGGCTACTCGTGTCGCCATCAAGCATGACGGCAAGAACGTGGTTCGCATCGCTAAAAAGTCCGGGGAGGAGATTAAGTAATGGATACAGCACAGTTAAAGAAAGTCTATAAGGAGCAGATTGCTCCTGAGCTCAAGAAGCAGTTTAACTATTCTTCAGCCATGCAGATTCCTGTTCTGAAGAAGATTGTTATCAACCAAGGTCTGGGTGATGCCACTCAGGATAAGAAGATTATCGACGTGGCTATCAACGAGATTTCTGCTATCGCTGGCCAGAAGGCTGTGGCAACCTACTCTAAGAAGGATATCGCCAACTTCAAGCTTCGTAAGAAGATGCCCATCGGTGTGATGGTGACTCTCCGTCGTGAGCGCATGTACGAGTTCCTTGAGAAGCTCGTCCGTATTGCTCTGCCCCGTATCCGTGACTTCAAGGGTATTGAGAGCAAGTTCGACGGCCGTGGTAACTATACACTCGGCATTCAGGAGCAGATCATCTTCCCTGAAATCAATATCGATTCAATCGACCGCATCCAGGGTATGAACATCACCTTCGTTACATCAGCCAATACCGATGAGGAGGGATATGCTCTGCTCAAGGCATTCGGCCTTCCTTTCAAAAACGCTAAAAACGACTAAGCAATATGGCAAAAGAATCAATGAAAGCCCGCGAGGTGAAGCGCGCCAAGCTCGTAGCCCGCTATGCTGAAAAGCGTGCCGCCCTGAAGAAGATTGTTGCTACCGGTGAGCCTGCAGAGGCTTACGAGGCAGCCCGCAAGCTTCAGGCTATCCCCAAGAATGCAAATCCCATCCGTCTGCACAACCGCTGCAAGATTACCGGACGTCCGAAGGGTTACATCCGTCAGTTCGGTCTCTCTCGTATCCAGTTCCGTGAGATGGCATCTGCAGGTTTGATTCCTGGTGTAAAGAAGGCCAGCTGGTAAGAATTCAAGAGTTATTTATTTAATATTGTCGGGGGAGTCCCGATTAATTAAAAACTTTATTTTATGACAGATCCAATAGCAGATTTTCTGACTCGACTCAGAAACGCAATCATGGCACATCACCGTGTCGTTGAGATTCCTGCGTCGAACTTGAAGAAGGACATCACAAAGATCCTCTTCGAGAAGGGTTATATCCTGAACTACAAGTTCGTGGAGGATGGCCCTCAGGGTTCAATCAAGATCGCCTTGAAGTATGACCCTGCAACAAAGAGCAGCGCTATCAAGTGCTTGAAGCGCGTATCAACACCAGGTCTTCGTAAGTACACTGGTTACAAGGCCATGCCGAGAGTAATTAACGGATTAGGTATTGCTATCATATCTACATCCAAGGGTGTAATGACAGACAAAGAGGCCGCCGAGCAGAAGATTGGCGGTGAGGTTCTTTGCTTCGTATATTAATTGGAGGATTGAATATGTCAAGAATAGGAAAATTGCCAATTAGTATTCCCGCTGGCGTTACCGTTTCTCAGGACAACAATGGTGTTGTTACTGTAAAGGGTCCGAAGGGAGAACTCTCCCAGAAAGTGGATTCTTCCATTAAAATGACGATTGAAGACGGACATGTTACCTTCGCTATCGATGAGAACAGTCCTGTAAATATCAAGCAGAAGCAGGCTTTCCACGGTCTTTACCGTGCACTTGTCAACAATATGGTTGTTGGCGTGAGCGAAGGCTATAAGAAGGAGATGGAGCTCGTCGGTGTCGGTTACCGTGTTTCCAATCAGGGTAACATCATCGAGTTCTCTCTGGGCTATACCCATCCTATCTTCATCCAGCTTCCCAAGGAAGTGAAGGTTGAGACAAAGATGGAGCGTAACCAGAATCCTCAGATCATCCTCGAGTCCTGCGACAAGCAGCTGCTTGGTCTCATTTGCGCAAAAATTCGTTCTTTCCGTATGCCGGAGCCTTATAAAGGAAAGGGTATCTTGTTCAAGGGTGAGGTTATCCGTCGCAAGTCTGGTAAGTCCGCATCCGCTAAGTAATCTTTTAAAGGTAAAAAATTAAAAATTAAAAAAGAAAAAGATTATGACGACAAAGAAAGTAGAAAGACGAATCAAGATAAAATTCAGAATTCGTAAGAGCGTAAACGGAACCGCAGAGCGTCCCCGCCTGAGTGTCTTCCGTAGCAACAAGCAGATCTACGCTCAGGTTATTAACGATTTGACAGGAAAAACTCTTGCTGCAGCTTCTTCTCTTGGACTTGAGAAGATGCCTAAGAAGGAACAGGCTGAGAAGGTCGGTGAAATGCTCGCAGAGAAGGCACAGGCTGCCGGTATCTCCGCTGTGGTCTTCGACCGTAATGGTTATCTCTACCACGGCCGTGTGAAGGAACTGGCTGACGGAGCTCGTAAGGGTGGTCTTAAATTTTAAACGATTATGGCAATGAATAGAGTAAAAATTAATAGTGATGTAGAGCTGAAGGATCGCCTGGTTGCTATCAACCGTGTAACCAAGGTTACCAAGGGTGGTCGTACATTCACATTCGCTGCTATTGTCGTTGTAGGTGACGGCAAGGGCGTTATCGGCTGGGGCCTCGGCAAGGCCGGTGAGGTTACCGCTGCCATTGCAAAAGGCGTTGAGTCAGCTAAGAAGAATCTGGTGAAGGTTCCTGTGCTCAAGGGCACAGTTCCCCATGAGGTGGAAACCGCATTCGGTGGTGCAAAGGTGCTCCTGAAGCCCGCCGCTGCTGGTACTGGTCTGAAGGCCGGTGGTGCTATGCGCGCCGTGCTGGAGAGTGCCGGTGTTACCGATGTGATTGCTAAGTCAAAGGGTTCTTCCAACCCCCACAACCTGGTAAAGGCCACTATCTCCGCTCTGGCAGAGATGCGCGATGCCTACACCGTGGCTGGCGATCGTGGTATCAGTATGAACAAGGTGTTTAACGGATAAGGAGAATAGAAACTATGGCAACAATCAAAATCAAGCAGATTAGAAGTAAGATTGGTTACCCCGTTGACCAGAAGCGCACGCTTCAGGCTCTGGGTCTCCACAAGATCTCACAGGTTGTCGAGGTTGAGGACAATCCCAGCATCCGTGGCATGATCAGAAAGGTTCATCATCTGGTGACCGTCGTTGAGTAAAATTATTCACAGGAATTCTGAAACTCGTAAAATTTTTAAATTAAACAGTTATGAAATTACATACTTTAAAACCGGCTGCTGGCTCAACCCACTCTCGCCGTCGTATCGGCCGTGGTCCGGGTTCCGGCCTGGGTGGTACTTCTACCCGTGGTCACAAGGGTGCAAAGGCTCGTTCCGGTTACAAGAAGAAGATTGGCTTCGAGGGCGGTCAGATGCCTCTGCAACGTCGTCTGCCGAAGTTTGGCTTCAAGAATATCAATCACAAAGAGTATTTTGCAGTCAACCTCTCCACTCTGCAGCAGGTTGCTGAGGAGAACAATCTTACCAAGATCGGCATCGAGGAGCTTCGCGCTGCCAAGGTCATCAAGGGTAACAAGACACTTGTGAAGATCCTGGGCAATGGTGAGCTCAAGGCAAAGATTGACGTTGAGGCAAATGCTTTCTCTAAGACTGCTGAAGAGGCTATCAAGGCAGTTGGTGGTAACGCAACAATAATCTAAGAAGATGAAGAAGTTTATTGAGTACCTGAGGAATTGTTGGAAGGTTGAGGACTTGCGTCAGCGTCTCCTTGTCACCCTCCTGTTTGTGGCCATCTATCGTTTTGGCTCGTTCGTAGTGCTGCCGGGCATTAACCCTGCATTGCTTGACAAACTGCAGTCGCAGACAGCCGGCGGTCTGATGTCCCTGCTTGACATGTTCTCAGGTGGCGCGTTCTCCAATGCGTCTATCTTCGCACTTGGAATCATGCCGTACATCTCAGCTTCCATCGTGATGCAGCTCCTTGCTGTAGCCGTTCCATATTTCCAGAAGCTCCAGCGCGAGGGAGAGAGCGGCCGTAAGAAGATCAGCCAGTACACCCGTTTCCTGACGGTGTTCATCCTGCTCTTCCAGGCTCCCTCTTACCTGCTCAACCTGAAGTACCAGGCTGGTGCTGCGCTGGCTTCCGGTATCTCTTGGACGGTGTTCATCATTCCAGCCACGATCATCCTTGCCGCTGGCAGTATGTTCATTCTCTGGCTCGGTGAGCGTATCACGGATAAGGGTGTAGGAAATGGTGTCTCACTGATCATTATGATTGGTATCATCGCCCGTTTGCCGCAGGCATTCATTCAGGAGGCAACCTCCCGCCTGGAGGCCATCTCTGGTGGTGGTATCATCATGTTCATTGCTGAGCTCCTGATTCTCTACGCTGTGGTGTGCGCTGCAATCCTGCTGACACAGGGCACTCGTAAGGTTCCTGTGCAGTATGCCAAGCGTCTTGTTGGAAACAAGCAGTATGGTGGAGCCCGCCAGTACATTCCCCTGAAGCTGTTCGCTGCTAACGTGATGCCTATCATCTTTGCTCAGGCACTGATGTTCATCCCGCTGGCTGTCGTTCAGTATCAGTCTGAGAATGCAAGCTGGGTGGTACGTTCCCTCATGGATAACAGAAGCTTGCTGTATAATATCATCTATGTGTTCCTGATCATCGCGTTCACATATTTCTATACAGCTATCACACTGAACCCCACTCAGATGGCTGAAGACATGAAGCGTAACAATGGCTTTATCCCCGGCATCAAGCCTGGTAAGGATACTGCCGACTACATTGATACTATCATGTCACGTCTGACGTTCCCCGGTTCTTTGTTCATTGCGTTCATCGCTGTCATGCCGGCATTGGCTGGTCTGCTTGATGTTCAGCAGGGCTTCTCCCAGTTCTTTGGTGGAACTTCTCTCCTGATTCTCGTAGGTGTTGTGATCGACACCCTGCAGCAGATAGAGAGCCATCTCCTGATGCGTCATTACGATGGTCTGCTCAACTCTGGGCACACTCGTAACACAGGAGTCTCCGCATACTAATCTGATCATACGGGATGAAGATATTTCTGAAGACCGAAGATGAAATCGACCTGATCCGCAAGGCCAATCAGCTGGTTGGCGCAACACTTGCAGAGTTGGGTAAACATATTAAACCCGGTGTAACGACCCTTCAGCTGGATCATATTGCAGAGGAGTTTATTCGAGATCATGGTGCGACACCAGTGTTCAAGAACTTCCCCAATCCCAATGGAGGGCCATTTCCCGCCAGCATCTGTACATCCGTCAACGACGTTGTCGTCCACGGTATTCCAGATGCAAAGACCATCTTGCGCGACGGAGATATCATCTCCATCGACTGTGGTACCAAACTGAACGGCTTCTGCGGAGATTCTTGCTACACGTTCTGTGTCGGCGAGATCTCCGATGAAGTTCGCCAGTTGCTGACAGCCACCAAGGCTTCGCTCTATGAAGGCATTGCTCAGGCTGTCGCCGGAAGGCATGTCGGTGATATCGGCAATGCAGTTCAGAATTACTGCGAACAGCGTGGGTATGGCATCGTCCGCGAGTTGACCGGTCACGGCATCGGACGAGAGATGCACGAGGCCCCGCAGGTGCCGAACTATGGTAGCCGTGGTAACGGTGTCATGCTGAAGGCCTCCATGTGTATCGCCATCGAACCGATGGTCACGATGGGTGACCGACAGGTCTATATGATGCCCGACCGTTGGACAATCCGCACGCGTGATGGCAAGCCGGCAGCCCATTTCGAGCATTCCGTAGTGGTCAGGCAGGGAAAGGCAGAGATTTTATCATCGTTTGAAGGAATAGAAGAAAACAATTGAATCTATGGCAAAGCAATCAGCTATCGAACAAGACGGAACCATCGTGGAGTCACTCTCCAACGCCATGTTCCGCGTAGAGCTTGAGAACGGAGTACAGATCATCGCCCACATCTCTGGTAAGATGCGTATGCACTACATTAAAATTCTGCCCGGTGACAAGGTGAAGGTGGAGATGAGCCCCTATGACCTGACAAAAGGCAGAATCGTGTTCAGATACAAATAATCCGATTATAGTTATGAAGACAAGAGCATCAATCAAAAGACGCAATGACGATTGCAAGATCGTTCGTCGCAAAGGTCGTCTTTTCGTAATCAACAAGAAGAACCCTAAGTTCAAATTGCGTCAGGGTTAATGTTAAATAAGCATAAAAAGAGAAGAAATCGAAAATTTCTTCATACCTTTGCATGCTTTTTAGCAAAATCGACATTTTTATTTTTATTTTAATCAATTAATTTAACAATGGCAATAAGAATTGTTGGAGTAGATTTGCCCCAGAATAAGCGTGGCGAAATCGCATTGACCTATATCTATGGTATCGGTCGAAGTAGTTCAGCAAAGATATTGGATAAAGCCGGTGTTAACCGCGACCTGAAGGTCAGCGAGTGGACTGACGACCAGGCAGCCAAGATCCGTGAAATTATCGGTGCTGAATTCAAAGTTGAAGGTGATCTCCGCAGTGAGATCCAGATGAACATTAAGCGCCTGATGGATATCGGTTGCTATCGTGGAGTACGTCATCGTCATGGTCTTCCCGTTCGTGGTCAGAGTACTAAGAACAACGCACGCACCCGTAAGGGTAAGAAGAAGACTGTTGCAAACAAGAAGAAGGCCACTAAGTAAGTTTAACGTTTAAGGTTGAAAGTTTAAAGTTATGGCAAAGAAACAAGCAACATCTAAGAAGAGAAACGTGAAGGTTGACGCTATCGGTCAGCTGCATGTTCATAGTTCTTTTAATAATATCATTGTATCTCTGGCCAATGGTGATGGTCAGGTAATCTCTTGGTCTTCAGCTGGTAAGATGGGCTTCCGCGGTTCAAAGAAGAACACTCCCTATGCTGCCCAGATGGCAGGTGAGGATTGCGCAAAGGTCGCTTTCGATCTCGGTCTGCGCAAGGTGAAAGCCTATGTGAAGGGTCCGGGCAACGGACGTGAGTCTGCTATCCGTGCCGTCCATGGTGCCGGAATTGAGGTAACAGAAATCATTGACGTTACTCCGCTGCCGCACAATGGCTGCCGTCCTCCGAAGCGTCGTAAAGTATAATATAAGAAATTAACAAAGTATTATGGCAAAGTATATAGGTCCGAAATCAAAAATTGCGCGTCGTTTTGGTGAGCCCATCTTCGGCGCCGACAAAGTTTTGTCCAAGAGAAACTTCCCTCCTGGACAGCATGGCAACAACCGTCGTCGTAAGATGTCTGAGTACGGTGTCATGTTGGCAGAGAAGCAGAAGGCCAAATACACCTATGGTGTACTTGAGCGTCAGTTCCGTAATATGTTTGAGAAGGCTGCCACCAGCGATGGCATCACCGGTGAGGTTCTGCTTCAGAACCTTGAGAGCCGTCTTGACAACGTAGTGTTCCGTATGGGTATTGCTCCCACTCGTGCTGCTGCTCGTCAGATGGTAGGTCACAAGCACATCGTTGTTGACGGTAAGGTCGTCAATGTTCCCTCGTTCGTCGTGAAGCCCGGAATGGTTGTCGGCGTTCGTGAGAAGGCAAAGTCGCTTGAGGTTGTCGAGGCTTCTCTGGCCGGCTTCAACCACAGCAAGTATCCTTGGATTGAGTGGGACGAAGCTTCCAAGAGCGGTAAGTTCCTGCACAAGCCCGAGCGTGCCGACATCCCTGAGAATATTAAGGAACAGTTAATCGTTGAGTTGTACTCTAAATAAATCATTAAATTAATGGCGATATTAGCATTTCAAAAACCCGATAAAGTTGTAATGTTGGAGGCCAACGACAAGTTCGGCAAGTTCGAATTCCGTCCGTTGGAGCCGGGTTTCGGTGTAACCATTGGTAATGCCCTGCGCCGCATTCTTCTTTCATCGCTTGAGGGTTATGCTATCAATACCGTGAAGATTTCCGGTGTTGAGCATGAGTTCTCCTCTGTACCTGGCGTAAAGGAAGATGTCACCAACATTATTTTGAATCTCAAACAAGTTCGATTCAAACAAGCAGTAGACGAATTCGAGAACGAGAAAGTAAGCATCACCGTAGAGAACACTACAGAGTTCAAGGCTGGTGATCTCAATAAGTATCTGATTGGATTTGAAGTGTTAAACCCTGATTTGGTGATTTGTCATTTAGATGCCAAGGCATCCATGCAGCTCGACCTCACGATCAATCACGGCCGTGGCTATGTGCCTGCCGATGAGAACCGTGAGTTCTGCACAGATGTCAACGTACTCCCAATCGATTCTATCTACACCCCGATCCGCAACGTCAAGTACAGTGTTGAGCCTTATCGTGTTGAGCAGAAGACCGACTACGACAAGCTCGTCATTGAAGTGACGACGGATGGTTCCATTCACCCGAAGGATGCACTGAAAGAGGCTGCGAAGATTCTCATTCATCACTTCATGCTCTTCTCCGATGAGAAGATCACCCTGGAGAACTCCGATCAGGACAGCAACCAGGAGTTTGATGAGGAGATCCTGCACATGCGCCAGTTGCTGAAGACCAAGCTTGTTGACATGAACCTCTCCGTTCGTGCCCTCAACTGTCTGAAGGCTGCCGAGGTTGATACCCTTGGCGATCTGGTCCAGTACAACAAGACAGACCTCCTGAAGTTCCGCAACTTTGGTAAGAAATCGCTCTCAGAGCTTGATGATTTGCTCGAGAGTCTGAATCTGTCGTTTGGAACCGATATAACAAAGTACAAATTAGACAAAGAGTAAAAAATGAGACACGGAAAGAAATTTAACCATCTGGGCCGTACTGCAGATCATCGCCGTGCCATGCTTGCCAACATGGCCATCTCCCTGATCATGCACAAAAGAATCACTACGACCCTCGCCAAGGCAAAGGCACTGAAGAAATATGTAGAGCCGCTGATCACCCGTTCAAAGGATGACAGCACTCATTCTCGTCGCGTAGTGTTCAGCTACCTGCAGAATAAGGAGGTCATGAAGGAACTCTTCGGCCCCGTTGCAGAGAAGGTAGGCGACCGTCCCGGTGGATACACTCGCATCATCAAGCTCGGCTCACGCCTGGGCGACGGTGCTGATATCGCATTCATCGAGCTCGTTGACTTCGACGAGAACATGGCCAAGACTCCGAAGGCAGCCAAGAAGACCCGTCGTAGCCGCAAGGCTGCTCCGAAGGCTGAAGAGGCTGTAGAGGAAGTAAAGGCTGAGGCTCCCGTTGAGGAAGCTCCCGCTGCAGAAGAGGAAGCTCCGAAGGCAGAGTAAGCATTATTTACTGCATATAGAAGAAAGCGTCCCGACCGTAAGGCCGGGACGCTTTTGTTTGTCATCCTTCATCCTTTCCCTCCCCTCGGGGAGGGGTTTCTTATTTGCTGATGGTCTCCTCTACGATGCTCTCGATACCGCCGGTGATGGGGTTCAGGATAATCTTTGCGGTTTGTTTCTTTCCGAAGAGAGCCCCGCTCAGGTTCTCCGTATCACCGAACTGTGCGGCGTAGAGCGTGTATATCTTCACCGCCTTCTCTTGGTTGGAGAGCGTGACTTTGATTTTCCCCGGCGTGTTCACAAAGAGGTTGATGTTGTCCTTCATCGCCTTCGGGTCTTGCGGCAGGCTGCTGTTGTCCACTCTCTGCTCCTCGGTCACGCTAATATAATAAGGTGCGCCGCCGAGGTCATCGGCATCCGTCATTCCGTAGTGTTTGGAGAAGCGGAAGAACACCTCACGGTCTGTTTCCTTGCTGGGCACATAGACGAGTGTCACCTCCGTGGTGTCCACCTCCGTTGTTCCTTCAAAGAGCTGGCTGAGCGCCTTCTCCTGTGTCGCCAACCCGTTCAGCATGATGCGTAGCTGCTCGCCGTCCTTTGGCATAAACTCAGCCTGTCCTCTTTGCAGTTGGTTGCGACTGTCGCGGATGTCGTATATCTCCTGTGCGATGAGCTGTGCCATCTTTGCCTTTGTAGCGGCGGTGAGGATGTCTTCATTCATGAAGTCGCGCGGGTTCAGCGACTTTTCTTTCGGTGCCGGCTGGAAAGCAACCGGTTCCGGCTCCTTGTAGGGGTTGGTAGTGTTGATGGCTGTCAGCACGCCATAGTCCGTGCGGTGGAGCTCATTGAGGGAGAAGCGCTTGTCCAGCGTAACGGTATAGTGCTTCGTCGTGTCCGGTCGTCCGATGGCGTTCATCTTGATGTCAACGATTCTCCACGATGTTTCCGGTTCCATCTTCACTTCTTTCCCTTTCAGGTAGCGTTGCGCATATTCCGCCAGTTCCCCAGGCTTGTAGGTGGTCTTCTCCGTCAGGATGGTGAACACCATCTCCGTCTGTGGCAGGTAGTAGGATAGTCCTTCTGCCGGTGCCTGAGCGTTGATATTCGATGTGGCAAGCAGGGCAGCGAAGCAAAGTGCCCCTATTCTCTGTCGATGATGATTATTGTTCATTTCCAATTGTTTTATTCCGTCAGTTCCTTGAAAGCCTGTGGCAGGAAGTCGATGACGTCACTGGCTGTCAGGCTTTCCTGTCCCAGCTTGTTGGCCGCCAGGTCTCCAGCCAGTCCGTGCAGATACATTCCCAGCATGCAGGCTTCCTGCTGCTTGTATCCTCTGGCGCAAAGGGCCGTGATGATACCCGTCAGCACGTCGCCACAGCCTGCCGTTGCCATGCCCGCATTGCCTGTGGAGTTGAAGATGGTCTTCCCGCCCGGCATGCACAGCGCCGAGTTGTGTCCTTTCAGGAGCACATATCCCTGTATCTTCTCAGCCAGTTCCTGCGCCTTGCTCAGCCGTTCGTAGCATCCGTTGCTCACGTTTCCGGTCAGTCGGTCGAGTTCCTTGGGGTGGGGGGTCATGATGATGCCCTTGGGCAGCTGCATCAGCCATGCGCGGTGGTTGGAAAGGATGTTCAATGCATCGGCATCGATGACCACCGGACACTGTGTGCGTCTTAGCTGTGAGATGATGGCGATGGCCGTGTTCTCCTGCGTGCCCAGTCCCGGTCCAATGCCCACAGCGTCGAAGTCCTCTGTGTCCACTGGGTTCGCGAAGTAGGTCTCCTCATGGTCAATCAGCAGCACTGCCTCCGGAACGCTGACCTGCATGATGCCGTAGTTGCGCTTCGGAACCCTTACCGCCAGGCGTCCTGCTCCTGCTCGCAGACAGGCTCTTGCTGCCAGTATGCCTGCACCGGCCATGCCGTAGCTGCCTGCAATGAGGAGCGCGTTGCCCATCTGTCCCTTGTGGGCGAAGTCATCGCGTCCGCGCAGGAGCGCTCTCAGGTCGGCTGCCTCCAGAACGCTGTATTGTGTTTCTGTCTTCTCAATGTATTCTTTCGAGAGCCTGATGTCCAGCACCTGTAGCTCGCCCAGGTGTGGCTGGTTGTCAGCCAGCATCATGCTCAGCTTCTTGTTGCCGATGGTCAGCGTCAGGTCGGCCTTGACGATGTTTGCCCTGACGTTATAGGTGTTGTCCTCGGTCATCAGACCCGATGGCATATCGATGCTCACCACCTTTGCCGGCGACTGGTTGATGTATTTGACCAGCGATGCGAAGCCGCCTGCCAGTGGCTTGTTCAGTCCTACGCCGAAGAGTCCGTCCACGATGAGCGTGTCGCTGTCAAGCGTCGGCGGGTCGAAGTTCGTCGTAATCTCCATGAAACTGCTCACACGTTTCTGGTTGAGCAGCCGTTGCTTGTTGGCGGCACATTCGTCCGACAGCTTGTCGTGGATGTTGAAAAGATAGACGCTGGTGCCATATCCCTGCTCGCTCAGCAGTCGTGCCACTGCCAGCGCATCGCCGCCGTTGTTGCCCGGACCGGCAAAGACCACCACCTTCATGCGCTGGTCCCATCGCTCGGTAATAACACGGGTAATAGCCTTCGCAGCCCGCTCCATCAGGTCAACGGCCTTGATGGGTTCGTGCTCTATCGTGTAGGTGTCCAGCTCTTGAATCTGGTTTCTGGTGAAAAGCTTCATGTTCTCTTGGTTACAGTTCGACCTATTGAAAGTTTACTTTCAATCTGCAAAGGTACGATTATGCAAGCACAAAACAAAAAAAAAATTTCTTTTTTTATCGTGTGTGAGTAAAAACGCTTTTTTTTATATATAGGTGACAAGGTCGTTAGCTTGTTCATACTTCAATTCTGAGAAGGTCGCAGTTTACTTTTGATACGAGATTTGGTGGAACGTAGGCTACATTAATATCTAAAGAAACATTGACATATACATTGGTAGCAATATCAAGTCCTGCTCTTTGCGAATGTCTTTCGAGTGAAGGATGTATCGTTGCAGGATGCGAGCCGAGTACTTTTTCTGGAATTCATCTATGGAAACATGAAGATTAGATGTCGATGACTTGACTTCTATCGGACAGATTTTAGCTTTACGGGACAACAGAAAGTCTATCTCGTAATTATGTTTGCCCGATGGTGTCGGCCACGTGTGGTAATACAACTTATTCCCAGTAGCTGTCAGTATCTGCGACACCACGTTCTCATAGACATAGCCCACATCAGCCTTCAGTTTGTCACTCAGCAATTTCTGGTAAATGACATTCTCTGTAAATTTATCGTCCCAAAAAGCGAGAGTGACAAACAGCCCTGTATCTCCACAGAACAATTTGAACTGGTCGCGGTTGATGTGTGATGCCAGTCCTGCACTTGGGTCGTTAGCATGATAAGCTATATTGACGGTCATGGAATCTTTGAGGATATTTATCTGACCTCTCAAACGATCCAGTTTTCCTCCCTCAATCACGCTACTCACCTGATAGCGAGATGCGTTACTGCTTAGTTGAGCAGGAATGGCGTGAAACAGGTCGGAGGTTTGTCCTGACGGATCCAAGTCGTAGAAATCTTCATCGTATAGGTCAAGAATGCTACGCTTGCGTTGGTCAACAATGCTCATGTCGTTCGTGTCAAGGTAGTCATTGACTGCCTGGGGCATGCCTCCAACCAAAACATACAGACGGAAATCGCGCATCATACGACGATTCGTATCATCACTCAGCGGACTCAAATTGTTGAACATTGTATGCAAAAGTGGAATAGTCTGGTCATCTCCCAACGCCCAACGAAACTCCTCATAGTCCATAGGGTACATATCAAGGCGTGTCTCCTCACTGGGAATGAGAATGTTGTTCTGTTGGCTATTCTTGCCTGCTGATTTCCATTTACGTTTGATGCTCAACAGAGAGCCTGTCTCGATGTAATCGTAGCGTCCATCGGCCACAAGCGTTTTAATGGCTTGCCTGGCTAATGGCTGCTTTTGTATTTCATCAAAGATGATGACAGACTTGTGTGGTTTCAGGCTTTTTCGATAGTTAAGTTGCAATTGGGTGAAGATGTAGTCCAAATTGGAGACATCTTCAAACAAACGGTGTATTGCTGGCGTTGCCTTTGAGAAGTCAACCAATATGTAGCTCTCGTATTCACGTCGGGCAAACTCCTCGGCAACAGTGGATTTACCGACACGCCTTGCACCTCTGATAAGAAGTGCGGTTGTCCCGTGCTGATTTTGTTTCCAATTCAGCATTTGCTCATAGATTTTGCGTCTAAATATCCTTTCTGCCATATTATTTAATTTTATTCGGTGCAAAGGTAGCTATAAAATCCCAATTACCAAAGGAAAAGAAATAAAAATGCCGAAATTCTCAAAAGTTTGTTGTTGAAATACGCCGAAATTCTCAAAGAACCAAATCCTGTATATGCCGAAAATCTCAATATGTACTAATCAAACAATCCATTAGTCAGGTTTACTACACCCGCTTTTCTCCATCAAGACAGACAATGTAACACAGTCATAAAAACATTCTTGAAAATGTTGCCATTTTGTTACTTATATTCATATAAAAACATTATAATATATTGTATTTCTGTTATATATAAATATATGATAGGATAATATCCTAATACGCAGTTTTCTGTGGAGTGCCACACAAAGATGCTTGTCTGCTTTCTGATGAGCAAGCTCGGCAGACATTAGGATTATGTTTCCCTGAATTGTTATTTCACAATAAGGAATTTTCAGACGAGATAATCTGGAAATTATGGCGTACTTTTGCACGCAAAATTCAAAAACTAAACAAGACATGGAAGTAGTATCAATTGAGCGCAGCACCTACGAGGTAATCGGCTTGCCGCTTCGCTCGTCGAAGAACTGCTGACGGGCTTCAATAGCTTCGTCGCACAGATGAAGGAGATGGCTAAATGAGGTTACGATTTGGAAACCTAACTCCTTCACCAATGCTCCCCAATTTGCATATCCCTGCATTATAGCCGCCCCTTAACAAGGGGCTCTAAATCCCCGTGTTGCCTTTATTTCAGGCCGAATTGCATTAATCTTCTAAAATCGCTTCGCTTTTACAAGCTTTTTTCGTAACTTTGCCGCCATAAACTGAGAAAAGCTTATGGAAACGATTCAGATTAAGGACAAAAAGTTCCGTCCGTCCATCACTGAGGCGGAGATCCTGCGGCAGGTAAAGGTTGTTGCCGATCGTATCAATCATGACTTCAAAGACAAGAATCCCCTCTTTTTGGCAGTGCTCAACGGAGCCTTTGTTTTCGCCGCTGACCTGATGAGGGAGATTACCATCCCCTGCGAAATCTCTTTTGTGAAGCTCGCCAGCTATCAGGGTACCACCTCCACGGGGACCATCAGGGAGGTCATCGGCATCAACGAGGACCTGACGGGTCGCGATGTCATCATCGTGGAAGACATTGTTGATACCGGTCTGACCATCAAGCGCATGATGGAGTCCTTGGGCACGCGCAACCCCAAGTCCGTGCATGTCTGCACCCTCCTCCTGAAGCCGGAGAAACTGCAGGAAGACATCGATATCGAGTATGTCGCCTTCAGGATTCCCAATGAGTTCATCCTCGGCTACGGCCTCGACTACGACCAGCAGGCCCGCAACCTGAGAGATATCTATACGATTGTAGAATAAGCCCCTAGCAAAAATAGAATACAATGAAGAATATCGTGATTTTCGGTGCTCCCGGTTCCGGCAAGGGAACGCAGAGCGACATGATGATTGAGAAATACGGTTTCGGCCATATCTCCACGGGCGATGTGCTCCGCAACGAGATCAAGAACGGCACGGAACTTGGTAAGACAGCCCAGCGCTTCATCGACCAGGGACAGCTCATCCCCGACGAGCTGATGATCGACATCCTGGCTTCCGTCTATGATTCCTTCGGACGCGAGCACAAGGGCGTCATCTTCGATGGCTTCCCCCGCACCATCCCGCAGGCCGAGGCCCTGAAGAAGATGCTCTCGGAGCGTGGCGACAAGGTGGCAGCGATGATTGAGCTCGATGTTCCCGAGGACGAGCTGATGAAGCGCCTCCTGCTGCGTGGCCAGCAGAGCGGTCGTTCCGACGACAATGAGGAGACCATCCGCAAGCGCCTGGGTGTCTATCACAACCAGACCATGCCCCTCATCGACTGGTACAGTCGCGAGGGCATCCGCTACCACATCGACGGACTGGGTGCGCTCGACCGCATCTTCGCCGACATCTGTGCAGTGATTGATAACTTATAGGCCCAAGGCCCATAAGCCTCATGAGCCCCATAAGCCCCATAAATTATAAGAATGGAAAGCAACTTCGTTGACTACGTCAAGATTCTCTGTCGCTCCGGCAAGGGCGGCCGTGGCAGCATGCACCTGAAGCATGTGAAATACAACTACAACGGCGGACCCGACGGCGGCGACGGTGGCAAGGGCGGCAGCATCATCCTGCGTGGCAACCACAACTACTGGACGTTGCTCCATCTGAAATACCAGCGTCACATCTTTGCGGAGCACGGTGGCAACGGTGGCAAGGACAAGTGCCACGGCACCGACGGCAAGGATATCTATGTGGATGTCCCTCCCGGCACGGTGGTCTATAATGCCGAGAACGGTAAGTTCGTCTGCGATGTGAACTACGACGGTCAGGAAGTGGTACTGCTCAAGGGCGGACGTGGTGGACTGGGCAACTTCCAGTTCCGCACAGCCACCAACCAGGCTCCGCGCTATGCGCAGCCCGGTGAGCCGATGGAGGAGATGACGGTCATCCTCGAGCTGAAGCTCCTGGCTGATGTCGGACTGGTGGGCTTCCCCAATGCCGGCAAGTCCACGCTGGTATCCTCCCTCTCCAATGCCCGCCCGAAGATTGCCAACTACCCCTTCACCACCATGGAGCCCTCGCTCGGCATCGTGGGCTATCGTGACAACCGCTCCTTCGTCATGGCCGACATCCCCGGCATCATCGAGGGCGCCAGTGAGGGACGCGGCCTCGGCCTGCGCTTCCTCCGCCATATTGAGCGCAACTCCCTGTTGCTCTTCATGGTGCCTGGCGATACGGAGGACATCAAACGCGAGTACGAGATCCTGCTCAACGAACTTCGCCAGTTCAATCCCGACATGCTCGGCAAGCATCGTGTGCTTGCCGTGACGAAGTGCGACCTCCTCGACGAGGAGCTCATCGACATGCTCCGTGAGACCCTGCCCGATGACCTTCCCGTGGTGTTCATCTCCGCTGTGACGGGCTATGGACTCGAGGAACTGAAGGACGTGCTGTGGCGCGAGCTCAATTCCGAGAGCAACAAGCTGGAGGTCATCACCTCCACCGACACCCTCATTCATCGCGACAAGGACATGAGCCGCTTCGCTGAGGAACTGGCCCAGGAGGGTGAGGACGAGGATATTGAGTATGTTGATGCCGAGGACTTCGATGAAACCGAGGATTTTGACGACATCGAATACGTTGACGATATAGAAGACATAGAAGAAAGAGAATGAAGAGACGACACCTGCTGACAGTCCTGATGCTCATCGCTACGCTCACCTCCTGTGCGCAGCTGAAGGAAGAGTTCACTCCCGCCGAGAGGCAGTCGATCAGTGTGGAGACCCCCGGTCTGTTCGACCGTGGCGAGTCTTTCAGCATCGACTTCTCCGATCTGCGCGAGAGTGAGTACTCGTTCCCGTTGCCCGTGGGCAAGGCAGAGCTGGTGAACAATGCCAGCCTGTCCATCTTCACCAGCAAGGGCGATGCCGTGAAGGCCATGTTCGACGGTGTCGTTCGTCTCTCCAAGCATAACGCCCCCTATGGCAATGTCATCGTGCTCCGCCATGCCAACGGTCTGGAGACCGTCTATGGACAGAACGCCCAGAACCTCGTGAAGGTGGGCGACCGTGTAAAAGCCGGTCAGACCATCGCCATCGTGGGCGGTACGGGCATGAGCATCCATTGCGAGTTTGCCATCATGGTCAATGGCCGCCGCATCAATCCCGCCACCATCATCGAGCCCAGGAGCCACCGCCTGCGCCGCCAGACCGTCATCATCCGCAAGGTGGGCGAGGGCATAGAGGTGAAGACCACGCGCCCCGAGCGCACGACTCCCAGCATGGTCAGCGACCCGTTCACGAAGGGCGACACCTTCAAGTGGAACCTTGCACAGATGCAGCACTATGAGTGGTGCTATCCCCTGCCGGGTGCCAAGGTGATCAGTCCTTACGGCAACCGCCGCAAGGGACACACACATTCCGGCGTTGACCTGAAGACCAAGCCCAACGATAAGATTCTTGCCGCCTTCGACGGCGAGGTGGTCTTCTCCGGACCCTATCACGGCTATGGCAACTGCATACGCATCAAGCACGGCAACGGCGTGGTCACCCTCTACAGCCACCAGTCGAAGAACCTGGTGAAGACCGGCCAGCAGGTGAAGGCCGGCGATGTCATCGGACTCACCGGTCGCACCGGACGCGCCACCACGGAGCACCTCCATTTCGAGGTGTTCATCCAGGGACGCCGCCAGAATCCCGCCCTGCTCTTCGACCATACGCGGCAGACGCTGCAGGATGTTACGCTCACTATTCATAAAAAAGGTACGGTTTCATCGAAGAAAAACGACAATATAAGAAGTAAAAAGTAAGAAAGTAAAAAGGTAAAAAGATTCAATAGGATGCAAAAAAGATTTACATTATGTGTGGCGACAGCCTCGCTGTTCCTTTCCCTTTTAGGAAAGGCGGCCAGCCTGCCCGACACCGCTGCCGGTGCCCCTGCAGATTCCACCTCACAGTTCCAGTGGGACAACAACCTCAATGAGGTCGTCGTCACCGGACAGGGTGGAGCGGTGGAGAAGCGCCGTTTGTCATCGAACATCACCAAGCTTTCTGCTGCCGACCTGGGCAAGCTTCCCACCGGACGCATCGACCAGATGCTGCAGAATGCCCTTCCCAACGTACAGATCACCCTCTCCAACGGTCAGCCCGGCACCACGTCGATGGTGAAGTCGCGCGGCTTGAGCTCCGCCTTCACCAACAGCACCCCCGTCATCTATGTCGATGGTGTGCGTGTGGATAACCTCAACACCGGCACGGAGCTCTTCAATGCCTTCAACTTCAACGGCCAGATCCCCGGTCAGACGGCAGCCTCCGGTTCCGTGGGTGACATTCCCATGGAGAACATCGACCATATAGAGTATGTGCCGGGCGGTGCCGCCACGACGCTCTATGGCTCCGATGCCGCCAATGGCGTCATCCAGATCTTCACCAAGAACCACGGCTCCGGCCGCTTCTCCGCCTCTGCCAACGTGCAGGTGGGGTGGGATGTGGCCAACAGCCAGTACTATCACTTCAAGCGTACGAAGGAACTGCTCCATCAGACGGGCTTCGAACAGAAGTACGGTGTCAACTTCTCCGGCGGCACTGAGCGCATGGGCTACTCCTTCGGTGCCAGCATGAGCCAGAACTCCGGCACGCTGATCCACAACGGCAACGAGCAGAAGAAGTACGACATGCGCTTCGGTTCCAGCATGCAGCTGACCAAGATGCTGCGCTACATCAACTCCTTCGGCTTCGTCAACGAGGAGTTCAACCGCACCCACAACGGCAACCAGGGCTACTATACCGGCCTGTGGTTCACGGAGGGCTCCGCCGCCACCAACTTCACCTATACGGCAGCCGACGGAACGACGAAGAACTTCTCCGCCAATATCGATGCCGCCGACCCCTATGAGTATGCGATGATGAAGGCATTCGTCGATAAGGCGGAGGCCCTGCAGGACAACAAGGAGGAGATCAAGCGCTTCCAGACCTCCCAGCAGTTGGAGTTCAAGCCGCTGAAAGACCTCTCCTTCCATGCCATCATCGGTGTGGACTACCGGCATAACACCAACAAGATTGTGGAGACCAACCGCTATCTCATCCACATCCAGCAGAAGCCGGAGGGCACCTCCGATGCCGGCAGCGTGGCCAACTACGAGCGCACCTACTACGGCGTGACCAGTGAGCTCAACGGACAGTGGAAGTTCCGCTACCAGGAACTCCTGAGCAATATCCTCACCGGCGGCTTCCAGTTCTTCAACACCCGTGACCATCAGAATATCTACACCGGCCTGAACGTGCGCGACGGAGCGCGCGTGATGAGCGGTGCCGGCAGCTTCGTCGCCGACGAGTGGCTGAGCTATCTCCATAACTACGGACTCTATCTGCAGGACAACTTCGGATGGAAGGACCGCTATTACCTCGACCTCGGACTGCGCATGGACTACAACAGTGCCTTCGGCGACAACGTGGGATGGCAGGCCTATCCGAAGGTCGGACTCTCCTATATCATCAGCGACGAGCCGTGGATGCAGCCGCTGGTGGACAAGCGATGGGTCAGCTCGCTGAAGCTCATCTCCAACTACGGTGTGGCCGGCAGCTATCCGCCCGCCTTTGAATACCAGAAGACCATCGACGTGTCGTCCTACCTCGGCAAGCAGGCCAACACCTTCGGCAAGTACGGCAACCCCGACCTCGGACCTGAGAAGAAGCATTCCTTCGAGATCGGTCTGCAGGGACTGTTCTTCCAGCGTGTCCTGAACGTCGGACTGACCTACTACTACGCCATTACCCGCGATGCCCTGTTCAATGTGCCCACGCTGCCGTCGTCAGGACAGAGCAGCACCTATCTTGCCAACATCGGCAAGATACGCAACCGCGGCATCGAGCTGAACGTCGGCGTGAACATCATTGACACCCAGGAGTGGGGACTGCGCGTGGCAGGCTCCCTGAACACCAACGACAACGAGGTGCTCTCCACGGGCGGAACGGTGCCCTTCGGCATCGGCGGCTTCTCGTCGCGCACCATCCAGACCGTGGTGCAGGAGGGCAAGCCCGTAGGCTTCCTGCGCGGCACCATGACCATCCTCAACCCCGATGGCACCGTCGCACAGACGCTCCTGCAGCAGGACCTGGGCTCCACCATCCCCACCGTCTATGGCAATTTCACGCTCTCTGCACGCTGGCGCAGGCTGAACTTCACGCTCACCGGCGACTACCAGACCGGCAGCTATGTCCATAGCTTCGACCGCCAGTTCCGCTATGCCAAGGGCCTCTACGACCCCGACATCCCCGCAGCTGCCCTCGGTGGCAGCACGCAGGCACAGAAGTGGCTCGACTTCACCAACTTCTTCGTGGAGAAGGCCGACTTCGTGAAGGTGCGCAACATCGGCGTGGACTACACCTGGAGCTTCCCCCGCTTCCTCGTCCGCGAGCTCATGCTGGCTTTCAATGTCTATAACCCGTTCTCATGGACGGCCAGCAGCGTTGACCCCGAGGCCGTGCTCAGCGGTGCCCGCACGCAGGGAGCCGTGGCAACGGGCGGCCTGAACTACTCCTGCTTCAGCCAGCCGCGCCAGTATCTGTTCTCCGCAAAGGTAACGTTCTAAAGGGAAAGGAATGAATTTAGTGCTTAGAGATATGAAGAAAACGATATACATCCTGCTGGCTTCCTGCCTGCTGACGGGCTGCGATCTGCTGAAGCCCGACGATATCACCAATCCGAATGTGGACGAGGGCACCTTCCTCATGACCGACAACGCCATGGAGACATGGGTAAACGGCACGGAGAAGGAGTTCGCCCTCCACGTCTCCGACTATGTGGAGCTGATGGAGATTCTCTCCGACAACTACTTTAATAATTACAGTCGCTCCAGCAAGGAGTTCGACCGTCCGCGCCTGCTCTATACCGATGCCGACGTGACCAACCTGCAGCGACATGTGGGCACGATGCGCGAGATGGCCGACTACGGGCTGACGAAGGTGGCCATGGCCGACCCGCGCACCACCGATGAAGACCGCTTCCGCCTATACTGTGTGAAAGCCTACGCCTTCATCCTGGCCGGTGAGTATTTCCGGGCACTGCCCATCGCCACGGGCATGCTCCTCACGGAGTGGGCCGACCAGCTGCGTCAGGCCATGACCGTGCTCGATACGGCGCTGCCTCTGGCAGCCACTGCCGACGACCAGGCATTCATCCATACGCTCTATGCCCGCGCCGCCTACCGGTTAGGCGACCGCGCCCTGGCGAAGAGTCATGCCCGACAGGCGCTGACCCTCTCGGCAGACCTCTGCCGGCAGGTGCTCTTCGATGGCGAGAACGATGTGCTCAACCGTGCACAGACAGCCATCTGGGACACTTGGTTCCAGCCCCTCCCGCGCCTGGACTTCCTCGATCCGAAGTATTTCCAGACCAATGCCACCGAGCAGCGGCCCATCACCATCGCCAAGGCTGAGGAGAACTATCTCATCCTGGCGGAGGCTGCCGTGGCGGAGAACGACCTCGCGGAGGCCCGTACACAGCTGACCAGCCTCCTCGCGCTGGTGGCTTCGCGCCCCGTGCAGACCGCCCTCAACGACCAGCTTGACAACCGCTACAACGGCGGCTACAAGCATTATCCCAACGATCCTACCTATCAGGTGCAGGCTTCAGCCTCTGATCCGCTCCGCAGCGGACTCATCATCGACCGCCGGCCGCCGCAGCTCATCACCGTGCCCTATATCTCAGGAACGTCCGTCACGCCGGCCATGGTCAGCGCGCTGACCACCCACGACGAGGCACTGGAACTGGTCTATCTCATGCGTCAGGAAATCTTCTTCGCTGAAGGACGCCGTCCTGCCGACCTGGGCATCCGCCTTCCGCTCTGCGAGGTGGAGGCTGCCGCCATCGCCGGAAGCTATGCCTATACCGAGGCGCTGATTCCTTCGTTCATCCCTCTGGAGCAGGGCATGGACGAGTTCACCGTCGATGACGTGGCCAAGACCGTGACCATCAAGTATAACATGAACCGCATCATCGTGGAGAATGCCGCCAGTCCCTATGTCGTTCCGTTTGAATAGAAAGCTGTTCCCCGTCTCCCGAGGCTGGGGTAGGGGCGTGGTGCTCCTGCTCCTGTGCCTGTGCAGCATGAGGAGTGCGGCCAGTGCGAAGTATGTCATCCTCATTACCATCGACGGCATGCGCGCGGAGATGGTTGACGACCCGCTGATGCCGTCTCCTTTCCTGAAGATGATGAGCCGCGACGGATTGCGCGTCGGCCGCGTCATCGGCGTGCCGCCCACGGCCACCTATCCCTCCCACACCACCATTGTCACGGGAGAGCTGCCGGCCCGCCACCGCGTCTTCTACAACCGTCCGTTCCTCTGGAACAAGGACACGGCGCGCATCAGCTACTGGTATGCCGACAGCATCGCCGTGCCCACTATCTGGCAGCGTGCCCATGAGGCAGGCATGACGACGGCATCGCTCTTCTGGCCGGTGTCCACGGGCTGCCCCTTCATCGACTACAACGTGCCGGAGTTCTGGTCCCTGGACTACAGCTGCGACCAGATGGCCTACATCAAACCCTCGTGCACACCCCCGGGCATTCTCGATGAACTGGAGCAGAACGCCTGCGGAAAGCTCGATACCATCACCTATCAAGCCGGTTCCATGCAGCGCGACGGACGCACCGCAGCCATGGCCAACTACCTGATGAACCGCTATCAGCCGCGGCTGATGACCATTCACCTCATCACCACCGACTACAGCCAGCACGAGCTCGGTACATGGAGCGAGCGACTGCTGCAGGATGTGGGCAGCGTTGACCATGCCGTGGGCAGCATCCTCGAGAACCTCCGCCTCACCCACCGCCTCGACAGCACCGTTGTCCTCGTTATGGGTGACCACGGCTTTTGCGACTATAGCCGCACGCTCAGCCCCAATGTGTGGCTCACCCGTGCCGGACTGCTCAGCGAGAAGCCCGGCGGAGCGTGGGAAGCCTGCTTCTATGGCGGCGGCAACACCTCTTTCCTCTATCTTAACCCTTCCCCTGCGGGAGGGGCTGGGGTAGGCCTAGGCCAAATCCTGCGCCGCGTGCGCCGGCTGCTCGACGAGCTCCCTGCTGAGGAGCGCAGCCTCTTCCGCATCGTGGAGAAGGAGGAACTGACACGGAAGGGCGCTGATCCCTCAGCTGCTCTTGCCTTGGAGCCCGCCGTCGGCGTCGCCGTCACCAACTCCCGCACGGGCAGCGTCGTCACCCTTCACAAGGGCGGCACCCACGGCTTCCTCAGCGGACAGGACCCCACTACCCTCATCGCCTACGGCGCCGGCATCGCTCCCGCCCGCCAGGACTCCATCCGCCAGACCGACATCGCCCCCTGGGTCCTCCGCCTCCTGGGAATTGAATGAAAACAAAAAACAGAAACGACAATGGAGACAAACAATATTGTGATAGACAAGCGACAGGTGCCCGCCGGCTACGTCTATTGTTTCAATGAGGCTTGCCCGAGGAGGGAGGAATGCCTGCGCTGGAAAGTGACACAACAGATAGACCCGGATCTCACCATCGCCAAGACGGTGCTGCCGGCAGTGCTCAGCAGGCCCAGCTGCTCGTATTTCCGCAAGGCGGAACAGAAGGTGATGGCATGGGGCTTCTCAACCCTCTTTGCCGAGGTGAAGAGCAAGGATGAGGCCGACCTGCGCCAGCAGATAAAGACCTTCCTCGGCGGCAACGGCACCTACTCGCGCTACAAGAGCGGCCAGCGACTCCTCTCGCCTGCCCAGCAGGAACACATCCTCGACCTCTTCCGCAAGCGCGGCTACAGCGAGGGACTGGAGTTCGACCACTATGTAACGGTCTATGACTTCGATCATTAGCATGACCAACTTGATGACCAAGGCTTGGTCACCTCGTGACCACGGCCTGGTCATCACATGACCAAGCTTTGGTCACCGCATGACCACGCCGTGGTCATCACATGACCAGCCCATGGTCACGCCATGACCGCGCCGCGGGCGTGAAGTGATGGCTTGTAGTTTGTCTCTTCAAAAGTACTTGTTGAGCTCACGAACTCCCTCTCTCACCTCTTCGATAATCTGTTGACAGCGTTGTCGGGTCATGCGGATGTTGGTGCCGACAATGATTAAATCCTCGTCTGTAGGAAGCCCTTTGAAATTGACTGTTGAGGCATGTTCGCCCAAGGTGCTGTCATTGGTCAGGTCGTAGGCAGGTGCCAGCGTCCACTTTCCGTCACGGCAGATGAAACTGAAGTTGCGTGCATGGTCATCCATGTTGTGAGCATAGACATTAAAGGCCATTCGACGGAACTGCTGTTCCACGGCCTCGGGCGACTGTGTAAGAAAACCTGTCAGTTGCAGCAGGTTGTGATACTCCATCTTAGGAGGGGTGATGGGTTCGTTCAGCAGGGCACTGGCTGTAGCTATATGAAGTCGTTCGCCGGCCTCAATGTCAAAACGGCGTACAGCGAAGTATTTGCCCTCCATCAGTCTGAAGTCGGGAACCTCAATGCCGCACCGACGTGCTGTTTCGTTATACTCGTATTCTATTTCACCAATATTCTTCGGGTCGTAGGTGTGGCGGAACTTCACCAACCAGTGGCCTTCTGCATCTGACAGGATGCATTTTGGACGAACACCGCCGGAGTTGCCGCTCTTGAAATATAGCATATCAGCGTTTTCGTCAGTCTTCTCCGACAGGATGTCAAGAGCCATCTGCTGCATCTCGTCCAATGTACGTTGACTATCCTCCTGAAGAAGTTTTGTCTCGGGCAAATAGCACAAGGCTCCCATCCCCGAATTGCCAACGATACTCAACCACTGAACGGGCGTCAGACCTTGCGGGTCGATGCCAGACTTCTTCAGAACCATCCGCAACAGATATTCGCCATAGACGCCAGGCAGACTGTCTTCAAACACTCCGAAGTTACCATTGAACGGCATGTAGTCAGCCGTGAAAAGTCCGGCCTTTAACGGAAGTTGTAGGGGAGAGATGGAGAAACCATCTGCAAGCCACTCCTTGTCATACTCAAATTGGCAGCTCGACCTGCTTCCCATTGATAGCGTTCCCACCTTCCGTCCGTGATACATCACGCTAACAGCTTGTATTCCTTTCATCATATGCCACGCTTTCTTGTACGGTTCTTCTTGAGTTCAAGCAGTTCCTCCATGGTGTCATATTTCGGTTCTGCCAACAACTGCATGATTTCTTCTGAATATCCCAGAGCTTTTGCCAGCTTGACATAGGATTCCAGTGAAATGGAGTGTTTCAGTTCGAAGCGTTGGATAGACGATGCCGGCACGCCGCTCATCTCTGACAGGCTCTTTGTAGAGAGCTTTTTCTCCAGTCGTCTGGCTTTCAGGTTTTGGGCTAACTGCTGCATTGTCACTTGCAGGGGATAGGGGTCATATAGGTATTTGTTATGCATCATATATTATTCGTAATTCTTCAAATCAGCTAATTATACATCAAATATGATGCACAAAGTTACGAATAAAAAACGGAACCACCAAGCGATTCCGTGATTATTTTACGATTCCAAAAACATCCAAAAACACAAAAAAGACGAAAAACAAGCTGGATGATAGAAACAAAAACCAGAAAAACCCCATAGCAGTATTCATGTGCTTGCAGCACAATCGATATCACCTATCTGTTTTTTCCTTAAATGCAAGCATTCAGATAAAAACAGTTATCTGATATCTTCATCCTCTTTCAGAGTCTTCTTAAAACTGCTATGGCAAAAACACCGATTGTTTCACAATCTAAAAAACAAGTGCGTGCAACACAGGATTCTTATAATATTCGTACAGAAAAGGAAGTTTTTCTTCCTTTTCTATACGATAATCTTAACCTTTTATGTTTAGAGAGTGGACAGGTAAATGTTTTTTAGGACCAAAGGTCCGATGTTTTTGCCTGCGGACGTTATGACCTTGCGTAGAAAGGCGTCTGGATTCAAGTGGTATATGCTTGGAAGTTTACTTACAAAGAATAGAACGCTTGAAACCCTACGGAAGTCTGTTAAGACTGATAACGTCAGCAGGGGTTCTTTTCGGTTTTTTTCTTATAATTCGTTTAATTCGCCTTATTCGTGGTCAACAAAACTTTTCGTTCCTTTCGTTATTTTCGATGTTTACGGAATAATCCCTGACCTCTTGGCTGTGTCGGAATTCTGTTAGATTCCTGTCGGAATTTAATCTCTAACCCCTTGATAATCAGCACCTCCTGTCGGAACTGCTGGAATTGCTGGAATTTTTTCCTCCCCTCGGGGAGGTCGGGAGGGGGTTACTTAAATACAATCATATCCGCCAGCTGCAGGAAATACTCATTGGACCATACGTCAAGCGTGCGCGGGTCATCGATGAAACCCGTTACGTCCTGTTTAACCAGCTCTATATCTGCTGATGCCAGCTTTTCACGAAGCAACCCCATAAACTCTTCCTTCTCTAAGGTCTCGCCGCTGAACTCACGGATGCGCTCCTGCAGATGCTGATAGTCCAAAGGAATCTGATTGCGGACATACCACTCGAAGTCGTACCAGTCGCGTCCCTTGATTCTTGTTTTCCAGGCACGATAGACCAGTGCATGCATCTTACCTGCATAAAGATAGGGCAGTGTAAAACAGCGTGTCATAAAAGTATAGGGCTGTATCAGCATCTTCTGCTCAGTCTCGAAGGCCATGGGGGGATCAGTATCCAGTTCAATCTTCACCTTAATGGTCTTCTTGGTCTGGAACTTGATGTCATAGGCTTCCGTGTTCTCCTTCAGGAATGCGGACTCTACTCGCCCGAATATCTTTTTCTCCTTCTTTACGATATTCACTTCATGGCCTGCCAGCTTAAACTCCTCAACGATGGAAGGGAAGAAGTCTTCCAGATGGATGTCACTTCGCTTCTCAACAAGAGAGAAGTCCATGTCCTCGGAAAAGCGGGGAAGATTGTGGAAGATACGAAGACAGGTGCCACCATAGAAGGCAGCATGCTGGAAGAATCCCCCCCGATGAAGTCCTGCAAGGGCAATGCGTTGCATCACTTCCTGTTCCACGTTTGGGGTGGCCGTACTCAATCTCCCTGTATGTGCAGCCACCATATCATCATAGATACTCATATCTTCTTGATTATTTTAATAAGGTTGTTTAATATTTGTTCTTTCCGGCCTGTGTTGGCGCAGGCTTCAATGATTTTTGTATCGAAGTCGCGAAGGACATCTACATCGAAACGGATGTCTTCTTCCAGATACTGTTCCAGACGGATGACGGATTGCGAAGGCAGGTAGGAGTCATAAAGAATCGTATCGCAAAGCGCCTTCTCAGGGCTGGCCATTAAACAATATACGCCATTTTCTTCCATGCTCCTGATGCCAATGGGGAAATAGTCTGGCTTTACCTGATAATAGGTGAACCGCCCCAGAGAATTCTCAAACATACGAGTTCGCTTGGTCGTGATAGAAGTCATCGTAAATACGCGCTCAGGAATGAGCCCATACCATCTCAGTGCCCATTGCAGTGAAACGTATGAAGGACCGTAGATGTGGTTGGCACACAGCCTAACATTGACAGGCTGGCCGCTCACCCTTTCATCCACTACATATAAGCCGCGTTTCAGGCGAATCAACTGACCGTCCTTTTCTAAAGCCCGTATCTTCTCACTGGGTGAGGACAGGTGGTCAAAGTAGGCCGCTATAGCCCCTGACTGTACGGGAACATTTCCTAACCGGATTAATGGATTCTCTTTCATAGGAATTATAGTTTGGCTGCAAAGTTATAAAATATTGCACAGAAAACAAAGAAAAACTTGGATTTCTGTGCAAAATTTCTTAACTCAACCGAAACTTCAGAAGACAAAAACCAGAAAACCCCTTTATATTAACGATAACCTTAACCCTAACTTTCTATGTTTAGAGAGGATAGGCGAATGTTTTTTAGGACCAAAGGTCCGATGTTTTTGCTCACGAAGTATGTGATGGCTCTGTAGAAGACAAAGATGTGAGGTGTGTATTTTATCTGGGTGCTTGCACACAAGGAAAATTAGATGCCTTACATCGTAAAGGGCTGCCAAGCCCGATACATACTGAAGTGAGGGTTCTTTTCTGTTTTTTTCTTAATAATTCGTTTAATTCGCCTTATTCGTGGTCAACAAAACTTTTCGTTCCTTTCGTTATTTTCGATGTTTACGGAATTCTTGGCTTCCTGGCTTCCAGTTAGATTTACGTCGGAATTACGTCGGATTTGTGTCGGAATTATTTTTGTAACTCCTTGATTATCAGCGCTCGGTGTCGGAAACGCAGGAAACGTAGGAATTTATCCGCTTGCCCCCTGATAGTAAAACGCCGAAACATCATGCGGATGTCTCGGCGGATATTTCTTACAAAAGCCCGTTCATTCGCATCCAGCGTTTCCCTTTCGGGGTAAGGCAGTAAAGCAAGAACAACATGCAGGGTACTCCTACTGTCAGTGCAACTAAATAAACTCCCATAGTTACTTATCCTTTCTTTTTATCTGTTAATACTAATCCCACTCCCAATGCCATAAAGGCGATAAAGAGTCCAAGGATGTAAATCACTTGTCGATTGTCATCCAAGTCCTTGAACATCGAAGCAATCACAACACCTGTCATCACATACTTGGATATGTCAATTAGATAGTTACTCAGCTTCTCCTTTCTAGACTTGCCTTCCCTTTTTTGTTGGGGCTTCTGTTCCGTTGCTTCCGCCGTCCCTTCTAACTGCTTGTTCAGTTGCGGATTCTGCGGCTTCGACTTTTCACGTCTTACAGTCATTATCTCGCGATGAATTTATTTCACGCTGCAAAGTTACGAATAAGCGAGAACAAAACAAAGAAAATCTTTCTTTTTTTGTCGAGCGTGAATATCTTCGTGCTACCCCCCTCCCCTCGGGGAGGTCGGGAGGGGGTTAAAAAGATGCCACCATTCTCCCGAACGGCGGCATCCATGTAAACTTTTTAACAATCTGTTACTTTCGGACTATATCACGGACATACCCCGGAAGTCTCGTCAATGCTTCATGCACGACGAATCATGCATGAAGCATTATGTTCTTCTTACTCATCCCAGAGGCTGCGAGGAGTCTGCCAAGCAGTGTTCTCACGGGAATAGCTGATATCTTCTTTATAGTACTCATTACCCAGGTCATCACCAGTTTTGACACCAGGTGAGCCAGCCAACAGTGTTCTCTTGAAGTTTACTGTCTTCAAAATCGTTTCGGGTGCATTATATATCTTTTTCATTGCTTGTTACTTTTTTTCCTTTTTAATTTTTTACTTTACTATGACCTTCTTGCCATTAATGATATATATACCACGCTTCGGGTTCTGTACCTTGCGGCCCTGCAGGTCATAGACTGCCTCATTATCCATTGTCAATTGTCCATTATCAATTGACTTGATTCCAGTTGTCTCTTCTGTGAACCAGAAGCTCTGTACGCGGGCAGACACTGCGTTGGGCACAGCGAGATAAGCCTTGTTAGCAGCGAGTGCGAATGCAGCACCTTCAGCAGCACCCCACCAGAAACCAATCTGTGTTCCTTTATGCATCGTGAGGCGATAGAATGTTGTGTTGTCCTCAGCCATGTTAGCAGCTGAGATACCAGCATCGCCGGAAGGCTTAAGTAAGTTTCCATCAGGCTCCGTACCAGTTTCAGCAGATACCATAACAGTCTTTGCACCAGCAGTAGTGGATGAAACCATAACACCCGTGTTTGCTTTCACGACATTGCCAGTTTCGTAGTTGGTCACAACAAGTTTTCCATCGTCAATTCCAATTGTTGATACGGTCAGACCCTCAGGAACTACGAATGCCTTACCCAAACTGTAGGTACTATAATACTTAGTGCCATCTGTGCAAGCCTCAGTCAAAGTAATAGTGTTAGTCTTTGTCAGGCTGATGTTACCGAGACCGACGTTACCAGAACTTTTCGATGTATATATCCATTTGATATAACGTACATTTCCTGCTAGATTCAACTTCTCTGATCCATCTGAAATAGTAGAATATACCTTTAAGTCTGTGTAGCTTTCCCCATCAGCAGATGTTTGTACCTTAAATGTACCGCCAGAGAAACTATTGCCCTTTATGTCAAACGACAATGTTCCAGGAACTTCTGCAATCTTCAGAACCAAATAATCTCCTGTACCATCGAACTTCAACTTGGTATTTGTTGTAGAATAATCACTGCTATTGATACCACTTTGAGTCAAGCCCGTGGTAGTTGATATTTTACTATAACCATTATTAAAGCTGAACGGCAACTCGGCATAATCAATTACAACATTCAGCGTGTATGTTGTGTTAGTGCTGTTGTAAGAGTCGTTTCCTGCGAAGCTGGCAGTAATAGTGGTTGAACCATTCTTCAGCAAAGTAGCCTCACCAGTGGAAGGATTGACAGTAGCCACAGTCTCGTCACTGCTGCTATAGGTAACAGGCAGGTCGGCAGGCGTTGCGGTAACAGCTTGCGTATAAGTCCCTTCAACAAGACCAACATTTACGCTTGACTTGGTAAAGCTCAGCACTGGATCATCCTTAATTACGGTCAGCGTATAACTTGCAGTACCTCCATCATAGGTTTCATCCTCAGTGAATGTAGCCGTAATGGTAGTCTCACCAACCTTCAGCATCGTTACTTCGCCAGTAGAGGCATTGACAGTAGCCACGGTCTCATCACTACTACTATATGCGACAGTCAGATCGTTGGGGTTTGTCAGCGTGTGAGTGTAGGTGCCGAGGGTAATTTTCTTCGAAACAGCATCATCAGCGTATTCGATAGCAGGGGCAGCCTTGCTGGTTACTACAAGTTTATAAGTTGCTGTATTGGCCTTATAGGATGCTGTCTCAGTATAAGTCGCGGTTATATCCGTCTCACCCACAGCCTTGATGGTAACAACACCAGTAGATGCATTGACGGTAGCCACATCGGTATCAGAGCTACTGTAGTTTACAGTCAGACTTTCGGTGTTAGTCAGTTCCTGACCTTCATAGGTATCCTTGTCTTTCAGCATCTTATAGACTGTAGCTGTAGCGAATGAGATAGGAGCTTCCTCACGGTCGTCTGCAACGCGGAAGTTCTTCACAAACCAGCTACCTGCTTTCGTATCGTTTCCTAAATATTTAAAACCAATCTGAACTTTTTTACCGGAATAAGATGAGAGGCTGTTGCTCGTAGATTGGAAACCAGATTTTGTCGTTCCTGTATACGATGGATAATTTGCAATTGTCAACTGTTCCCAGTCGCCGCCCTTTTCTCTAATCCAAAGAGTTGCTTCTGCCTCCATCTCAGATTCGCTATTGAAGTATTGGTCAGCATGGTCAAAGCTCAGTGTAGCATAGGCGTTAGTAATATTAATATAAGGTGAAATCAGCCAGCTCTCGCCTGCATTTTGTTTGTTGTTTTTGTAGGCAGATGCCTTAGCGCTTGAGCTGTTGATTGCCCACAATTCACCGAGAGTGGCATCCTCTGTTACAGTAAAGTCACCCAGACTGCTTGCAAAGGTTGCACTAAACGGAAGATTCTCTGCTGCCTTCGCCACAGTCAGCGTGTAAGACACTTCGCCAGAATTGTATTTTGCTGTAGCCGTTGAGGTAGCAGTAATGGTGGTACTACCAACAGCATTGAAAGTAATTGCACCGGTGCCAGCATCAACAGTAGCTACGTCCGTATTTGAACTGCTATAAGCAATAGTCAGGCTCTGAGGATTGCTCAGAGTAGGAGTCACAAAACTCTCCGTCTCATCAAGAGCCGTTGTTGCAGAGGCAGAAGAGAACGAGATAGGAGCTGCAACCTTGTTCACTGTCAGCGTATAGGTGAATTCAGTAGCCTCATAAGCATCATCGTCAATAGTAGCTGTAATGGTTGTAGTACCTCCACCCACGATGGTTACCTCACCTGTAGAAGCATTTACAGTAGCTACATCAGTATTAGAGCTGCTGTAAACAACGTCAATGGGGTCAGGGTCTGTTGCGATAGCATTTGTAAAGGATGCATCCGTTGAGTTCTTTTCAATAGCATCAGCATCAAATACCAGCGTTGCCACTTTCTTATTTGTAATAGTCAGGGTGTAGCTGACATTTGCAGGTTTGTATGTGGCATTGCCAGCAAAAGAGGCCGTGATGGACACCGTTCCTGCTTTCTTCAAAGTGACAGTTCCATCAGAAGCAACAGTTGCCACCGTCTCATCGCTACTCGTCCATGTAATAGGACTTACACTATTTGTGTTTGTCAGAGCCTGCGTGAAGCTTGTTCCTTCTGCAATCACAGCAATCTGTGAAGCACTTGCGAAGCTGATACCAGCTGCAGCGCGAGCATCAGCAGCAGTAATCGTTACCGTCTTGGTATCACTAGCATATGTAGAAGTCTCGCTCGAAGTAACAGAAATGGTAGTGCTTCCGTCGCCTACATAAGTCACATTATATTGACCTGGAGTCTCTCCGTCTGCAGCAACCGTTGCTACATCTGTATCGTTGCTCACAACGGTCAGTTCGCCATCACCAGTTTTAGATATAGTGAATGACTTCGTTTCATTATAGCCTAAGCTCAGCTCTGCAGTGCTTACAGATAGAGAGGGAGAGGCCTTCTGTTCTGCGAGAGTGATAGTAAATTTGCTAATCGTAGCATAACTAGACCCGTTACTTGGACGACTCATTGTTACTTCTGATGCAGAACCTGTCCATTTAGAGTTAGCAAAGCTACCAGGTGAAAATTCCTCGTCCCCATATAATGATCCTGTAATTGCTATTTCAACAATTTCATAACCCGTCGGTGCGGTGAAAGTCAAATCATTATCCTTGTAGAAGCGCATAGCAGTTGTGTTGGCATATGTTGAGCCTCCGCCTTTGCTCCATGATAAGGACACATTGTCTTTGCTTCCAGAAAGACTTGAAAAATCATTTCCACTAAATTGTCCGCTTTTACCCCAGAATGTATAATTAGGAGTAATCTCTATTTCTGTCGGCTGAACGTAAGGCTCACTGCTGGTAACAGTCAGCTCGTATGTGTCAGATGAAGCCTGATATTCATTAGTTACTCCTGCATAGCTTGCTGTAAAGGTAACTGTGCCAGCAGCAACAAGTGTTACGACACCTGTGCTGGCATTGATTGTTGCTACGTCATCGTTGTCGCCGCTCCAAGTAACGGTTGCACCATCAACAGCGTCACCACTTTCTGTTTCGGTTACAGAAGCGGTCAACGTACCTGCAGTTGTGCTAGTATATACATCAGTATTTGTAATGCCTGTAGCATCAATAGTTGTTGTGGTTGCTACAGCAGAAGAGCCACCGCCAGCAGCTTGATACGTTATGCTAATTTTTGACAAATTAAGTCTCGTGCTGCTGGTTGTGCCAAAGCAAGCAAATGTTATGTACCGAGTAGAGATGTTGTCTACAGTGTAATCTGTATTTGCTGAAAGAGAATGGTTACTTATGGCAAAAGTGTTCTTTACTGGTGTAGTATTTCCTGGATCAGTGTCGGTTAACTTATAGCCCGTAGTTGTAGCTGATGTGCTTCGTATTGTTGCACTTGTAATTAAATAACCTTCTGCTACGCCAATAACCACATAGCCTCCTGTGCTGCCGCCACTGTTTTGGTATAAACGAATAGCCTTAGAATAAACTGCAGGCTCAGATGTTCCTCCACCTCTATATGCGGCATATGAAGTTTTGTTATCGCCATTCAGAGAACCACTGGTAGCATCAAAAGCCGTCTTGGAGACCGTAACTGGGTCATCCCCCCACGCGGGACTTGCTCCTACGATGCTAAAGAGCATGGCAAGGAGCCATGAATAAAGTAGTTGTTTTTTCATAATGAGTTATTTTTTATTAGTAAAGTTTTCTCATCTGAAAGCCTGTACTACCTTGTTTATATATAAGAAGCGCAGACCTGCTCCAAAATTGAGCATATAAAAAGATGTGTCTGCTGTTGGGCAGATCACATTTTCGGATGCAAAATTACAAACTTTTCTTGAACCCACAAACTTTTATGGGAAGAATGATTCCGAAAACATCAAAAATTTCAAAGACCCCCTCCCGACCTCCCCGAAGCCCCCTCCTTACCTCCCCCTAAAAGGGGAGGGACGGCCTCACCCCTGACCCCTCTACAAGAGAGAGGACAGACGATTGTTTTTAGGACCAAAGGTCCGATGTTTTTGTTTCTTTTTTTAAAATAATCCGTTCTATCTGTGGAATCCGTGTTCATTTATCCGTCTCTTCTTCCTCGAATTGAGCAAGCGGAAGGATTGTCTTATACATTCTTAATGTTTCTTTGTTGGGATTCGGTTCCTCGGCAGCAACAAAATCACACCGACTATAGAAACCTACTGCACTGCTGTTACCTCGATTATATGCTTCCACGGTAAGAAATTGACAACCCGCCATATTGTGACGTGAATCAATAGCACGTTGGCCGACAGCTTCTATGATGTATTCACCAATACCCAAATGACGCTTGTCTTTCCTGACTGCAAGATATGTTATCTCAATGGCTGGATAACTCGACTTGGCCCAAAACGTATCCTGATAGTTGAAATCTATTTCTGGTTTTGGGAAAAATCCCCTCTGCAATTCTTCCTTGTCGGCTATATCCAACTCAAGCTTGTCACATCCGAGAGCGACAATGCCTACAATATCCTCGGAATCTTTTACTGCATACACCACGCAATAATGATAGTCAATACACCATTGAATACCTGAATGTATGAAGCGGTCCATTACATCCAAGCCACAATTGAATTCCGAAAGAATTGATGCGTCATCAACTCTTTCGAAAGATAGCCGATATTTACTCCCAGACTGCATCAAACCTCTGAAGTACTCTGCGCGTGCGACGCAAACGACGCTTGTCTTCTTCATTCAGGCGTCCAGTACTCAAACGATGTACGGTCTCGCGAATTTCTTCGGCAAACTTTCCCTCTACTGGTACATGTGGTGAATCAATTCCAAGCATACTCTCTAATCAATATTATTGCAATGCAAAATTACAAACTTTTCTTGAACCCACAAACTTTTAAGAGAAGAATGATTCCGAAAACATCAAAAAATTCAAAGACCCCCTCCCGACCTCCCCGAGGGGAGGAGGATAGAGGAATTACATATCCTCAAGTGACAAAGCGCCAAGGTGTACGGTCATTTTTCGGAGTTCGGGCGTTTGTTCCAGAACAATATCCACCTTCTCTCTGAACTCGTTCTCCTTGTACCTGTAGCCCTGCTTCTTCAGTTCGTATATCCAAGCTTCTTTTTGAACGGGGTCAACAACAATGAGGTCTATTTCGTTCTCGCCTTTCCTATCCCACCATTTACCAATGATATAACGTCCTTCTTCCTGGAACTTCTTCATGAAATATCGTTCCATCATAAAGCCAGACACACTGCTATAGTCTCTCTGAATGATTTCGCCAAGGGATTTCAAAGCCTTATTCTCCACCAAAGCCTGATACTTATAGAAGAATCGGAACCAGAATAACATGAAGCAGTCGTTAAGCTGATATCTAACCTTCTTACTGTTTTCCTTTGCAAAGAGGGGGAGCGACTTAGTGATGACCTTGTAATAGTCTTCCAACTTCACCAGATAAGGGCCGATATTGTCATTGCCGAGTTCGTTTTCTATCTCTGAACGGGTTTTCATGCCGCTGGCAATACAGGTCAGAATGGAGAAATAGGTCACATAGTCGATTCCAAACTCCTCTATCAGAATGTTCTTACCTTCATTGATAAAAGGTGAGTTGTCTTCTGTCAGAGCCGCAAGCATCAATTCCTTGTTGATCTTACCCTTGTCGAGCAGCAACGTGACATACCAGGGAACGCCCCCCGTAATACTGAAGAGTGCTAACAAATCCTCTGCCGTGTAGTCAGGATTGAAGTCTGTCAGAATCTGCTTCAGCACATCGGTAGTGAATGGTTCAAGCGTTATCTTCTCGTCTGCACGTCCAAACAGCGGTTCTTCCTTGTCTTCGAAAATCTTTGTCATCAGCGTGAACACCGAACCGCTGACAATCAGATTCAGGTGACTGCTTCGCTTATGCAGGTCCCAGTCCCGCTGAATATCACTGAAGATGGAAGGATTAATCTTCAGGAAATTCTGGAACTCATCGATGATGAGTGTGAAAGAGCGGCTTTCGGATAGCTGGAGCACAAACCTGAATACTTCAGAGAAAGACGTTGGCGTTCCAAGGATTGGCGCATCTAACTTCTCCCGTATCTCGCGTACATAGTCCTGACACAGCAATGCCTCTGCTTTCTTCCCCACAAAGAAATACAGTACGGTATCATCACCACACCTTTGTGATAACTCAGTCTTGCCGATGCGTCTGCGTCCCATCAGTACGGTCATTCTTGCTTCGCGCTTGCTCTGATAGAGAACATTCGCAAGCACCTTTTTCTCCTTATCCCTGTCGTAGAACTTCATATCTTAAATAGTAACCGTTATTACCGTAATGGTCATTACTTTTTGCAAAGGTACAAATTTCATTCGTACAATCAAACAAAATTGATTAAAATCTTTCTGCATCGAGCATTTTTCCATCCTTTCGATTAGTCTTAGAGAGAAACAAAAGCAAAATCCTCGCTTACGCTAAAAAATCTCAACCTTAACCTATGAACCTATGAACCTATTAACCTACTAACCTATTAACCTACTAACCTAATAAACTCTTAAACTTCCTGGCTACTTGTCTCCCTGGAATTTTTAGTGGAGCGCAGCGGAACGATGTCTTTTCAGATTCCGATAGTAATTTTGCAAAAAAAATTTGTTTATTCAAGAAAAAGTTGTACCTTTGCATCGACAGTACCCGCCACGCTTCCCGAAGACCAGCGAACCAGGGCGGGTCGTTTATTTGTTATATGATATACACAAAGCAAGCAATAACTCTCGCAGACCAGATAAATATCCTAAAGCAAAGGGGCTTAATCTTGGCTGATGAAGATGAGGCTTTTAATGTTTTGGGACATATAAGCTATTTTAGGCTTGCTGGCTACTGGAGACCGTTGGAACAGGACAAGCAAATGCACATCTTTAAACCCAACAGTCATTTCTCAACGGTTGTTTCATTATATCGATTTGATACCGAACTGAGGATGCTAATCTTCTCTGCCATACAGCAGATAGAGATTGCCGTCCGCACGAAGATGATTCAGCATGTGGCTTTGAAACACGGACCATTCTGGTTTATGGACACAGCTCTTGCCTCCAATCCCGACATTCATGCTTTTTGTCTGAACAACCTGATGCAGGAACTTTCACGCAGTTCCGATGAATTCATCAAAGAACATTTCAGCAAATACAGTTCCCCCTCTTTCCCGCCTGTATGGAAGACGCTTGAAGTTGCATCTATGGGAACGCTCTCTAAACTCTACAACAACCTTAATGATTTTAAGGTCAGAAAGCGTATAGCCCACGATTTCAATCTGCCAGAACACCAGTGTATGGGTAGTTGGTTGCGTAGCCTTACTGTGGTGAGGAATGCCTGCGCACACCATGCCCGCCTCTGGAATGCCCATATCTCTATCACGCCGCAGACTGCAGTGAAGATGCGAGGCACATGGATAAATGACCTACAATTCCCTCAAGACAAGCTCTATCCCCAGCTATGTTGCATTGCCTATTGGCTTAATGGTATAAACACCAACAACCATTTCGCTTCTGATATTAAGGCTTTACTCGCAAAATATCCGATGGCTGATGTGCGCGCTATGGGATTCACGGCAAATTGGAAGGTTGAACCGTTATGGAAATGATTTTTATTTTCTTTTATTCTTCTTTATTCTCTTTTATTCTTTTCTGACTCCAAAGGTATAGTTGTTCTTCCAATCCTGCAGGATAATCAGTTCCGTTGCAAAAAGTAATGGCCATTACGGTAATGACGATTACTATTCAAAATATGACGACAGAGAGCCAGGAAGTTTTGCGTTGCAATATAAACCCCGTCCTTCGGCCGAGCGGGGAGAGGGTTGTCTCTTTAACTAAGAATGCCGCCGTTCGATTGAACAGCGGCATCCTTCTTGTTATGGTCTTCGACCGATTATTCGTCCCAGACACTGTTGAAGGAATCCCAGTCGCTCCTGCGGCCGAGGTTTCCCTCGGTTCCATCGGCATAGGGACGATCGTTCAGGTTCTCGGAATTCGGGGTTGCGCCATCGCCCAAAGAGCCGGCGAGTAAGCTGTCCTGGATGAAGTCATCCTCCAGCTTCGTATAGGGTGCACAATATTTCTTTTTCATACGTCAATTATTTTACCATTACCTTTTTACCATTCATAATATACAGTCCACGCTTCGGGTTCTGTACCTTGCGGCCCTGCAGGTCATAGACAGCCTCATTGTCAATTGTCAATTGTCCATTATCAATTGAATTGATTCCCGTTGTCTCGCTGCCGTCCTCGGGCAGAGCGAAGAAGCTGCGTGCCTCACTGCCAGAAGAGAGTTCTACGGAGAGGTAAGCGGAGTTGGCCCTTACGTTGAAGCCTTCACCGGTCACCTTGTAGAAGCCCACACCATATGCCTCCTGGTTCTGCAGCACGAAGTTGGTCTTGCCACCTGCGGTAGCCTCAATCTGAGTGGCTGTTGTCACACCCACGAGTTTGTTGTCAGTCACATCGGTATCGCTGTTGCCGATGACGTATGCCGTGAAGTTCGTGGCTTCACCCTTGGTGCCCTTCAGCAGCAGACCAGTGTTGGCAGGAGCGCTGGTCACCTCTGTGTAGTTGGTCTCTGAGCCGTCGCTGGTCACGATGTAAGCCTTCATATCCGGAGTGTGAGAGAAGTCGAGAGCCTTGTCGCTGCAGTAGGTAGCATAGCCGGCTGCGCTCACAGTGATGTTGACATCCTTAGTCAGGTTGATGTTGCCGAGAGCCACGTTACCATTGACCTTCTCAGTGTAGATCCACTTGATGTAGCGCACGTCGGCAGCCAGTTCGAACTGCTCAGTCTGAGTAGCACCCAGCTCTGTATAAGTCTGCAGGGCGGAGTAGCTCGTACCATCAGCAGAAGTCTGAACAGTGAAGGTTCCATCTGAGAAGCTGTTGCCCTTGATGTCGAAGGACAATGTGCCAGGCACCTCGTTGATCTTCAGAACCATATAGTCGTCAGTGCTATCGAACTTTATGTAAGGAGAACCATTATATGTTCCTGTGCCAGACGTGGTGACTCCAGTAGGTGCAGTCTTGTCATCCCATGCGAACGGCAGCGTAGCGTAGTCAACGACCATACCAGCTTGAGTGAAGGTGATAATGTCTGAGAAGTAATCGTCATCGTAAATAGCATACACCTTGATGTAAGCTGTGCGAGCCTCGGTAGAGGTGTTCTCAGAAACCAGATAGTCAATATTGTTGGTCTCGTCGTTGATGCTTGCAATGAACCAGTCGTAGGAAGCGTCATTGCCTTCTGCATCGCAGTAAACAACATCGGCGACGAACTCGTCCTGAGGCATGTTGTTGTAGGTCACCTCGATGGAACCTTCATCTCCAGCAGCCTCTACGTTGACTTCGGTCTGTGCTACTGTGATGAACGGAGTGGTATTGATGGTGTAGGTAGCCGTGGCCACAGAGCTGTTGGCCATACCATCCTTCACAGCGATGGCCTTGATGGTCATGCCTTCGTTGATGGTGATGGGCTCAGTGTATTCAGCGCTTTCCGTAGTGGGCTCCTCGCCATTCGTTGTGTAGTAGATGGTTGCATCCTCGGTGGTGGTGCTGATGGTTACTGTAGTTCCTGCAGCAACCTCACCAGCTTCGGGATCGAAGGTGGGAGCAGCTACTTTCACTGCCACATCAGTGGGATTAGCAATCTGAGCGGCATCTTTATAGCAGCCGATGTTACCTGTAAGCGTGATAACATCATCAACGGCGATGCCACCAGAAATTCCGCGAACCACAATGGTATTGTCACCTTGGGCAATCGTAGTGTTCTGTCCGCTGATTGCGGTAACCGTTGCGTCTTCAATCTTCACGAGCCAGCCCTGATTGTCGCTTTCATTGATTTCGGCGATTGTCATCACCTCAGGCGTAACGGTGTTGTCCTGAGAAAGAACAGTTACTGTGGGACTTGTGATTTCAAGCAGACCATTGTAGGTGGTAAGCGTACCACTAACCTTCACCTCGTCACCAACAGTCAGCGCGCTGCCATATACGCAGATGGCTGCATCGGCATCCTGAATGTAAGCGGTTGTACCGCTGCAGCTGGTAACGATACCCTTGGTAGTCACAGAACCTGTGCCTTGAGCGCGGGCCTCAGAGATTGTCTGAACGCTCTCAACGGTAATCGTAAAGGTGCACTCGCTCGGCTTGTAGGTGTTGCTAACATTGAAAGCGTTATAATAAGCCTTCAGAGTGGCGGTACCAACAGCTGGGTTAAGAGTGATCTCACCGGAGTTGTTGTCCAAAGAGCCAATGAGGGAGCTGGCATCAGAAACAATCTCGTAAGAAACCTTAGGCGGGAAATCTTCATAAGTGCAATCGATGATGTTGTTATCTGCATCCTTAACGACCGGATTCAGCTGGGTTAATGTTGCTACATCTGACAGGTCGAGCACAATATCCTCCACAGTTATCGTTGTGGCAATGCGGTTGTCCGTAACAGTCAGTGTATAGGAAGCAGAGCCTGGTCTGAAATCATCGTTACCGGCAAAGGTGGCGGTGATGGTCGTCGTACCTCCCTTCAGCAGTCTGAGCTCACCAGTCTCCGTGTCCATAATCTGGGCAACAGTCTCGTCTGAAGACTCATACTCAACGGTGCCGTTGAAGCCTTCAGCTGCATTGAGCGTGGGAGCCTCAAATGCATCACTGATATTAGCATTTACTTCAGTAACTGCGAATGACAGCTCAGCATCTTTCTTAGAATCGGCAACAACCGTTGTGCAGTAGTCGCTGTAAGAAGCGCCACTACCGGTTGACCAGGTGATTTCCACCTCTGCAAAATACAGTGCGCCGCTCTTAGAACGAATACCTATGTACTCAATATCATCGGTAATATTAAACTCTGAGACATAATTACTTGCATTGTCAATATTTAGTTCACCAAGAAGTGTTCCTTGCATGGTGCTAGAATAGAGATCTGTAGCAGCTGTGTAAGCAGTATTATTTCCGTAAATTGAAACCGTGCGTCCTGCGGTAGTTCCGCTATACCAAGAAATAACTACCTTCTTGGCCTTACCACCGGAAGTCGTTGTAACAACACCGCTATTGCTGTTGTTTGAACGCAACTGGATGCAATCATTGCCACCAGCGCTATTACCAGCATAGACGGCAGACGAAGTGGCGGTCTTACCTGTCCAATTGGCATAGTTTGTGCCACTTACGCCTGTCCATTCTCTGTTCAATACATCCACAACTTCAGACGAGCCACTGCCGCTTGCATATGCAAACACTGCATAGTAGGTGATATCGCTCTGGCCCATTGTGGCGGAAGTCACGAAAGTGGGAGCATCGTTGGTTGTGCCCTCAATAGCCTCTGCAACCCAGCCCACGAAGGTCTTGCCGCTAACATCAGCAGGATCAGCTGGGAAGATGATGTCAGCACCTTCCTCGAAGTCTTGAGTGGAAGTTACTCCATTTACAGAGAATGTAGCTGTGTGAGTAGGAATAGGAGTGCTGTCATCAACAAGCAAATCAAACGTAGTTGAACCTGCCTTGTAGGAATCATCAGCAGCCTGATTGACAGTGATAGTCACAACATTCGGCGTTACGGCTGTCGGAGTAACGGTGATGGTCTTGTTCTCTTCGTCAATATCGAAGGTTGCATAGTCGCTATCATCAATCGAAATGGCACCCGTGCTGGAAGTCGTGTAGTTGATGACCTGAGCAGAAGCATTGTTGTAGAGGTCGAACTCAAGTTCTACGGGAGCACCTGTCAGAGCGAGGTCGTTGTCATCAAGAGTGGGCGTGTCGCCGCCGCCTGAAGTATTATAAGTAATTTTACAACTAACGAGATAAATACTATTAGTTGTGGTATTTAAAGTAATCTTAACATTACCTGATTGAGGCGTTTCATATGAATAGGTTAGAGTATAATTTGCACTTGTACCATTACCTGTTGAATAACCCCAATTCTGAGATACAGCATCATTGTCACCAATTTTAACTACAGCAGAACCCGCTCCTTTAGATGTGTTAGTGTTATAAGTCAGAACGATTTCACTGATATTGGTAAAAGAAACGGGGGACGTTCCGTTAGCACCAGTTCCACTTGCGGTGACCTGAATACCATTGTTAGAGAAGCCTCCACCATCTTTTCCACTAGTCCAGTTGGCTGCAGAACCTCCTGAAGTAGCTGTCCAAGACTTTGAGGTGAAGGTGTAAGTAACCTCATCCGCCCACGCGGAACTTGTCCCCATCATGCAGAAGAGCATGATAAGGAACCATGAATAAAGTAGATTCTTTGTTCTCATAATGTTATATTTAGTTGTTTGTAAGTTTTGCCAGTCACAGGTGGAGGTTGTTACTACAACTCTAAATTCGCAACAAAAGTACAAACAAAAATCGGAACCGCCAAGCGATTCAATTATTATTTTTTTATATTTTTTGTGTTTAGATTAAACTTTCTGCTAAAATCGCGTCTATAATTATGACACATACACCGAAGGAATATGAGAAAAATCTTGTTGTTATTCGTGCTGCTGCCGCTGATGGTTTCAGCACAGCGTGGCTTTCAGGTGCGCAGGAATGTACCGACAGACTCCATCCGCCTGAGTGACCCGGCGGTGCTGGCTGACCAGAAGACAAAGATGTACTACATGACAGGCACGGGTGGCATGATGTGGCGAAGCAGTGACTTGAGGTCGTGGGAAGGACCTTTTCGTGTCACGGAGTTTGAAAATTGAAGCAGAGCCTATTACGCCTCCGAACTTCGGCCACAGCATGCTGTTCCAGCGCTTTGATGGTCAGTGGATGATGTCCGTACACAGTCATGCCCAAGACTCCCGTGGGCGTACTGTCCGCATTCCTCATTTCTTCAAGGTGGACTTAAGCGGGGACAAGCTCGTGGTGACTCCTTAAAGACACGGCTGAGCTCAAAGTTTCTTCTTCAGGTTGACGTGGAACTCAACGGGTGTTCCGACGGGCTGCCCGTTGAGGCGGACGAGTGCCTGCAGGCAGGCCGTGCCGTCCTTTGTGCGATTGTCGGCCTTGATGGTGGCGGTGTAGCGGATGCCACGGTGCGGCCTGACCTTCTCTACGATGATGCTCGGTGAGATGTGGATGTACTTGTTGCCGCTGGTCTCTATGACCATGGGCTCAAGTCCGAACAAAGGCTGATCGCCTATGTTATAGACCTCAAAGGTGAGCTTCGCCTCTTCGTTGCGTGTGAGAATGCTGTCGCCCGACTCGTCGGCAAAGAAGGCATGGCGGATCTCCACCTTCGGGATTAACGCCTTAACGTCAATAATCTCTTCAATTTCGCCGATTTCATCGGTTTCATCGAAATCTATGATGTCGTCCGTCTGCTGTGCCGACTGCCGTTGCTCCTGTGCTTTCCGCTGCTGTATGCGCTCGTAGTGCTCATGCCTTTCGCGCTTGTCCTTTTGGTCGGCCATGGACCCTAAGGCTCCGCCCACTGCGGCTCCTCCCGCCATTCCGATGAGGGTTCCCATGTCGTGACCGCGGCGGCCGTCGCTGATGCCACCGATGGCAGAGCCGATGACCGAGCCGAGCATCGCCCCCGCGTAGGCACCTTCTCCTGTGTATGTACCGCAGCTGTTCAACAGAAGTGCTGCACTGGCTGCATAGATGATAACGTTCTTCATTTTCGTGGTTCTAAATGGTTGACGGTGCAAAGATAAAAAATAGGGATGAGTCATGCAAGTGACAAATCCCTATTTCTTTGAGGGAAACCCCTATTCTTACTTTTCCCCTTGTGGGAGCTCAATCTTCTTTTTCTTCACCTCTTCGTGCTTCTGCTTGATTTCATCGATGAAGGTATAGCTGATGCCGGTAAACTCAAAGTCGTCGGCGAGTTGCTTGAACAGCTCCTTCGGGCGGTAGGGCACGATGGCATCAACGGGCTGCACCTCCACCATGGCAACACCCTGGGCGATGATGCCCAGTTCCTTGGCGGCACGCCAGGAGAGGTCGATGATGCGTCCGCGGATGAACGGACCGCGGTCGATGACCCTCACAACGACTTCCTTGCCGTTGGCAGGGTTCTTCACATGAAGCATCGTACCGAATGGGTAGGTGCGGTGCGCACAGGTGAGGCTGTCGTGGTGAAACCGTTCTCCGTTGGCTGTGCGTGCGCCTGTTGCACGTTTAGAATAATAGGTGGCCTTGCCACGCTGAGCCTGGGCATAAACGAGGCCGTTCATACCCCCAACCCCTCCTGAAGGGAAGAGGAGCAATAGTAAGAGGATAAAGCCCACCCCCGACCCCTCCCAAGGGGAGGGGAGTATGGATTTGGGGAAAGATATGAGTCTCTTCAGCATGGGATCCTGCTTACACAATCCCTTGCGCCATCATGGCGTGAGCAACCTTCATGAAGCCGGCGACGTTGGCACCTTTCACATAGTCGATGTAGCCATCGGACTGCTTGCCGTACTTCACGCACTGCTCATGGATGGAATGCATGATGTAGTGCAGTTTCTCGTCCACTTCCTTCTCGCTCCATAAGAGGCGCATGGAGTTCTGGGTCATCTCCAGGCCGCTCGTTGCCACACCGCCGGCATTGACGGCCTTGCCAGGTGCGAAGAGGGTCTTTGTGGCCACGAACTTCTCGGCAGCCTCTGCCGTGCAGCCCATGTTCGACACCTCCGCCACGCAGATAGGCTGGTTCGCCAGGATGCGGTCGGCATCCTCTCCGTTGAGCTCGTTCTGTGTGGCACAAGGCAGATAGATGTCGGCCTTGCGCTCCCAGGGCTTGCGTCCGGCGAAGAACTCCGCACCGTCGAACTCATCGGCATAGGGCTCGCAGACATCGTTGCCGCTGGCACGCAGCTCCAGCATGTATTCTATCTTCTCGTCGTCCAGTCCTGCCGGATCGTAGATGTAGCCGTCGGGTCCGCTGATGGTGATGACCTTCGCGCCCAGCTCCGTAGCCTTTTTGGCAGCACCCCATGCCACGTTGCCGAAGCCGGAGAGTGCCACGGTCTTGCCCTTGATGTCATGACCGTGGGTCTGCAGCATCTGGTTGACGAAGTAGAGGGCACCGTAGCCAGTAGCTTCCGGACGGATGCGCGAGCCGCCGTATTCCAGTCCCTTGCCGGTGAGCACACCCTGGAACTGGTGCTTCAGCTTCTTGTACATGCCGAAGAGGTAGCCGATTTCCCTGCCGCCTACGCCGATGTCGCCGGCCGGAACGTCCTCGTCAGGACCGATATGGCGGTAGAGCTCTGTCATAAATGCTTGGCAGAAGCGCATCACCTCCGCATCGGAACGTCCGCGGATGGAGAAGTCGGAGCCGCCCTTGCCACCGCCCATGGGCAGTGTGGTGAGGGCATTCTTGAAAGTCTGTTCAAAGCCGAGGAACTTCAGGATGCTGAGGTTCACCGACGGATGGAAGCGCAGTCCGCCCTTGTAGGGGCCGATGGCACTGTTGAACTGCACGCGGTAGCCGATGTTCACATGCACTTCCCCCTTGTCATCCGTCCAGGGGACGCGGAAGGTGATGATACGTTCGGGCTCCACCATGCGTTCAATGAGCTTGGCGCGCTCAAATTCCGGATGTTGGTTATAGACGTCTTCAATGGAGAGCAACACCTCTCTGACAGCCTGAAGGAATTCAGGCTCACCTGGATGCCGATGCTCCAGGTCTTGCATGATTTTCTCTACTTGCATAGTTAGGTTTTTTAAGGTAGGTTTTTTATTTGTGGTTAGATTCTGTCCAGTGCCTGTCGGATGTCGTCGAGCAGGTCGTCCACATCCTCTATGCCTACGGAGAGGCGGATGAGATCGGGGGCGACACCCGCCTCGCGGAGCTGTTCGTCGCTGAGCTGGCGGTGGGTATGACTGGCGGGGTGGAGCACGCAGGTCTTCGCGTCGGCCACATGTGTCACGATGGTGATGAGCCGGAGCGAGTCCATCCACTTGATGGCGGTCTCGCGGTCGCCCTTCAGTCCGAAGGCCATCACACCGCAGGAACCGTTGGGCAGGTATTTCCGTGCACGCTCATAGTGCGGGTCGTCCTCCAGTCCGCTGTAGTGAACCCATGCAACCTTCGGATGGTCGTGGAGGAAGCGGGCAATCTTCAGCGCGTTCTCACAGTGGCGCGGCATGCGCAGGTGCAGGGTCTCCAGGCCGAGGTTCAGCAGGAAACAGTTCTGCGGGGAGGGGATGGAACCCAGGTCGCGCATGAGCTGAGCGGTGAGCTTCGTCATGTAGGCCATCTTCCCGAACGCCTTCGTGTAGGTCAGTCCGTGGTAGGACTCGTCGGGAGTGGTGAGTCCGGGGAACTTGGCGGCCTGCGCATCCCAGTCGAAGTTGCCGCTGTCGATGATGGCACCGCCCACCTGTGTGGCATGTCCGTCCATGTATTTCGTGGTGGAGTGGGTGACGATGTCGGCTCCCCACTCAAAGGGACGGCAGTTGATGGGCGTGGCAAAGGTGTTGTCAACGATGAGGGGAACGCCATTGCGGTGGGCAATGCGTGCGAACTTCTCAATGTCGAGCACCTTGCAGCCAGGGTTGGAGATGGTCTCGCCGAAGAGCGCCTTCGTGTTCGGACGGAAAGCAGCCTGGATCTCTTCCTCAGAAGCATCCTGGTTGACGAAGGTACACTCGATGCCCAGCTTCTTCAACGTCACGCCGAAGAGGTTGAACGTGCCGCCGTAGATCTCATTGGAGGTGACGAAGTGGTCGCCTGCCTCGCAGATGTTGAACACGGCATAGAAGTTGGCAGCCTGTCCGCTGGAGGTGAGCATGCAGCCCACACCGCCTTCCAGTGCCGCAATCTTCGAGGCCACGGCATCGTTGGTGGGGTTCTGCAGGCGTGTATAGAAGTAGCCCTCCTTCTTCAGGTCGAAGAGCATTCCCATCTCATCGCTGTTGTCATACTTGAATGTGGTGCTCTGGTAGATGGGCACCTGACGGGGCTCGCCGTTCTTCGGCTCCCATCCGCCCTGCACGCAGAGCGTAGCGCGTTTGAGTTCTTTTTTCATTCTTCTTTTTTCTTTTTTCGGAAGGTGATTCATGTAGGTTCACCTCTAATTTCTGTGCAAAGTAAATAAATTTTTGTGAGTTTACAAAAAAAATGATTACTTTTGTGCCATGGAGACAAAGATACCTCAAGAGTGGAATAAGTTTCTACTGAAGGATGTGACCTTCGTAAACCTGATGACGCGGCGCATATACAATGTGCTGATAGTGGCCAATCCCTATGATGCCTTCATGCTGGAAGACGACGGACGCGTGGAGGAGAAAATCTACAACGAGTACATGGAGCTGGGCCTTCGCTATCCGCCCACCTTCACGCAGGTGAGCACCATTGAGGAGGCTGAGGAGGTGATGCGCACCACCCATATCGACCTCGTCATCTGTATGCCGGGTAATGCCGACAACGATGCCTTCTCCGTGGCCCGTGCCATCAAGGCACAGCGTCCGAAGGTGCGCTGCGTGGTGCTCACACCCTTCTCCCATGGTATCACCCGTCGTATGCAGGACGAAGACCTCTCCATCTTCGACTATGTCTTCTGCTGGTTGGGAAACACCAACCTCATCCTCTCCATCATCAAGCTCATTGAGGACCAGATGAACCTGGAGCACGACATTCAGGAGGCCGGCGTGCAGCTCATCCTCCTGGTGGAAGACTCCATTCGCTTCTATTCGAGCATCCTGCCCAACCTCTACAGCTTCCTGCTCCTGCAGAGCCAGCGCTTTGCCACGGAGGCCCTGAACCGCCATGCCGCCACGCTGCGTATGCGCGGACGTCCCAAGGTGGTGCTCGCCCGCAGCTATGAGGAGGCTTGGAAGATCTACTCACGCTACTCTAATAATATATTAGGTGTCATCAGTGATGCCCGCTTCCCCGTGAAAAGCAACCTGAGCTTCGGGGCAGAGAAGGATCCCGAGGCCGGACTGAGGCTCCTGAAGGCCATCCGCCAGCAGGATGAGTTCCTGCCGCTCATCATGGAGAGCTCCGAGAATGAGAACCGTGAGAAGGCTGAGGCAGAGGGCTTCCACTTCGTAGATAAGAACTCCAAGAAGATAAGTATTGACCTGCGCCATATTCTGGAGGAGCACATGGGCTTCGGCGACTTCATCTTCCGCAAGCCCCCTGTGGCACCGGCTGTTGGCAACCGCCGGCCGGAGCCCGGCGAGGAGATCCTGCGTGTCCATAACCTGAAGGAGCTGCAGGACAACATCTTCAAGATTCCCCGCGACTCCATGCTCTACCATATCTCGCGCAACCACATGAGCCGTTGGCTCACGGCGCGTGCCATCTTCCCCGTGTCGGCCTTCCTGAAGCAGGTCACCTGGCACAAGCTGCAGGATGTGGATGCTCATCGTCAGATTATCTTCGATGCTATCGTACAGTACCGCCACATGAAGAACATCGGCGTGGTGGCTGTCTTCGACCGCGGAAAGTTTGACCGCTTCTCCCACTTTGCCCGTATCGGCGACGGCTCGTTGGGCGGCAAGGGTAGGGGACTGGCCTTCCTCGACAGCGTCATCAAGCGCAGTCCGGCATTCAACCAGTTTCCGGGCGTGAGCGTACAGATACCGAAGACCGTGGTGCTCTGCACCGACCTCTTCGACCAGTTCATGGAGCAGAACAACCTCTATCCCATCGCGCTCAGCGATGCCAGCGACGAGGAGATTCTCCAGCACTTCCTGAAGGCGCAGTTGCCCGACAGCCTCATTGCCGACTTCTTCACCTTCTTCGAGGCTACGCATACGCCTATCGCCATCCGTTCCTCCTCGTTGCTCGAGGATGCCCACTACCAACCCTTCGCCGGCATCTACTCCACCTACATGATACCCTGGCTCGATGACAAGTACGCCATGCTGCAGATGCTGGCGGCAGCCATCAAGAGTGTCTATGCATCGGTCTATTACCGCGACTCGAAGGCTTACATGACCGCCACGTCGAATGTCATCGACCAGGAGAAGATGGCTGTCATCCTGCAGGCTGTGGTGGGCAAGCAGTATGGCTCCCACTTCTATCCGAACTTCAGCGGCGTGCTGCGTTCGCTGAACTACTACCCCATCGGCGACGAGAAGGCGGAGGACGGCATCGCCTCGCTGGCCCTCGGACTGGGCAAGTATATCGTGGACGGCGGACAGGCCCTGCGTGTCTCACCCTATCACCCTCACCAGGTGTTGCAGACCAGTGAGATGGAGACGGCCCTGCGCGAGACCCAGACACGCTTCTATGCCCTCGACACGGAGCATGTGGGAACCGACTTCAAGGTGGACGACGGCTTTAATATTCTCCATCTCAAGGTGAAGGAGGCCGACAAGGACCGTTCCGTGAACGGCCATTCGCCCCTGACCTATATCGCCTCCACCTTCGACCCCTACGACCAGGTCATCCGCGACGGCATCTACGAGGGAGGCCGCAAGGTCATCACCTTCAGCGGCGTATTGCAGCAGGGCGTGTTCCCCCTGCCTGAACTCCTGCAGCTCTCCATGCAGGCCGGTGCCGATGCCATGAAGCGTCCGGTGGAGATTGAGTTTGCCTGCAACCTCAACGAAGACCGCACGGGAGAGTTCTACCTCCTGCAGATCCGACCCATCGTCGATGCCAAGCAGGTGCTGGAGGAAGACATCGACGGCATTCCCACGGACCAGTGCCTGCTGCGCTCGGTCAACTCCCTGGGCCATGGCGTCAGCGAGGAGGTCTTCGATGTGGTGTATGTGAAGACCAGCGACGACTATACCGCTGCCAACAACCACTATGTGGCTGACGACATCGAACGCATCAACCGTGCCTTCCTGGCGGAGGGCAAGGGATATGTGCTCGTGGGCCCCGGCCGCTGGGGATCCAGCGACCCGTGGTTGGGCGTGCCCGTGAAGTGGCCTCACATCTCTGCGGCGCGTGTCATCGTGGAGGTGGCACTCAAGAACTACCATGTCAATCCTTCGCAGGGAACCCACTTCTTCCAGAACCTCACGTCTTTCGGGGTAGGGTACTTTACGGTAGGAAGCCAGGGAGATAAGGCGACGGGGAGTCAAGGAGATATTTTCCGCAAGGAAGTGCTCGACCAGATGGAGGCCGTGGAGGAGACGGAATACGTCCGCCATGTGCGCTTCCCGCAACCGCTGAAAATCATGATGGACGGCAAGAAACAGAAGGGCATAGTGCTCCTTCCAGACGGAAAAACATCGGAAATATAGGAAAAAGCAGCAAAAAAGTAAAAAAAGACAAGAAAAGTTTGGTGGTTACGTTATAAAGTCTTATCTTTGGCAGCATAAAACCGTGAGCGCGTTAGGCTCTACCAATCCCCCCGCGCTCTACTTTAACCTATACTATTAACCGCTGTACATGGGGGTAAACGGCTTAAACCTCAAGATTTATGAAAAAGATACTGTTGTTTTTCGTAGCTGCTTTGACTGGCGTCACCCTTTTGTCCTCTTGCGGAGGAAATGATGAAAATCCCTATGCAGCTTTATTGTTGCAGCAGGCCAATCAAAGAGAAACTGATTGGGTGGTTGGCGTAAATACAGACCCCAATGTAGCTTATGATCTTACTATGTTTGATAAGCTGAATGGAGATGTTACTCAGGTGCAACTCCATGGTAATGGAACCTTTGAACGTATAGATTTTATTTCTAATACTTATCAGGACATGATGAGTATCCTATTTGATGAGGATGGTATGTTCCAAGGCTATGCAGCCGATGAATTGACGGTTATGTTCTCCAATTTCAATGGCAACAAGGCAGATGTGGCGTATATCTATAAAGATGAGATGGCCATAATAAAGGAGATGACGTTCTTTACCAACTGGGATCAGATTAAGCAGGAATTAACTCTTTCTAATGCAAGTCCAGCCAGAGAAATGACTCCATCCACGCGTGGTTCTATTTCAGAATGGTTTTTCTCGGCGGTCGATGATGCTGACCGGTGGCTTAAGGATCATCAGAAAATGTTTAAGGCTCTCGACGAGGCCAAGTCAAGCTTTGATATCGTCAATAATACGATGAAAAAGGGTGGACAAATTATCGTGCAAGGTGCTCAACTAAACATGAGAGATGCAAACGCAATAGAAAAGGTTTTAAATGATACAAAGGATCTTGGAAAAGACTTGCTTGGAGAGACTGCTAGCAAATTCATAGAAGACAACACAGAATCAGGTGGGTTTTTCCTTGCTGCAAACGAAGCTTTCCAAACTTTTAAGAACAGGGCCGTTGAGGGTGCATCTTGGCCATATTCCGTGCTGTTGAAATTGCTGGCTAACTACAGTGAATATACCGAATTCTGCGAAAATGTTACATATGAGATTCTCGTAACCATTGATAGTTGGAACAAACCCAATACCAACCTTGCCATTGGTGCATTGAATAGCGGAACAGGTGACCTGAAGGTGACATTGTCATGGAATTTCTTGGCTGACATAGACCTCCACGCCTATGAGTCTTTCGGTTCCCATATCTATTATGTTAACAAGTCGTCTTACTATTCTGACGGTTTCCTGGATGTAGACGATAGAGATGGAAGAGGTGCTTTCGAGAATATCTATTGGCAGAATCCTCCAGAAGGCTCGTATGATATCTATATTAACTATTTTGGAAGCTCTCTCTACGATGGATCCTCCGAATCAGGCAACTGTAGTGTGACCATCTTGTACAAAGGTGTTGGTAAAGTCTACAACTTCCATATGTCACCGGGCACGCATAATGTATTTGTGGCATCTATCCACATGCCCGATGGAACGATTTCAAATACATCTACTCGTACTCCGATGGTTTACAACTGGGAACCGAAGGACTAATCGAATCTGTTTATAGGCATATTAACTTTGTATGGGGCACCGATACTGCGTGTATGGGTGCCCCGTACTCTTTGTTTCAGTGTCCCGTACAGCGTGTTCGGGTCACCCGTACTCCTTGTTTCAGTGCCCCGAACAAGCAGTACCAAGCACCCGTACAAATCCTGGTACAACTCATAAAGAATGTTAAATACTGCCGATTTGAAACTTTTTTATGCGAAAAAGTTTGCAGGTTAAAGAAAAATGACTATCTTTGCAGTGTGTTTTTCATAGTATTAGATTTAAGGTTAACAAGGTAAGGGCTCAGCGGAGCCCATTTTTTTTGCCCTTAGCCGCCGCCCGCTGACGCAAATTTTCCTACCCTGTTTTATAATATAATAAGGTGCAAGTGCGTTATTTAGTAAGGAGAAGCAAATTCTTTGAGATTCAATAATCTATCCATTTATTCGTTAAAAACAGACATCATGAAAAAGTATTTAGCTGAAATGGTAGGTACCTTCGTACTTACGTTCTTGGGCTGCGGCACAGCAGTGGCCCTGGGTTGTGGCAGTGACACCGCCTCTATCGTGGGCACGGCTCTTGCTTTCGGTCTCTCTGTAGTGGCCATGGCCTACACCATCGGTGGCATCTCCGGTTGCCATATTAATCCCGCCATCACCCTGGGCGTGTTCCTCAGCGGGCGCATGAACGCCAAGGACTGTGGCTTGTATATGCTCTTCCAGATCATCGGTGCAATACTGGCCGCCGCCGTGCTGGCCGGCATCGTCAGCTCAGCAGGTCCTGAAGCAGTCATCACCACCGCCACGGGAGCCAATGGCTGCACCTTCGGCGTTGCCAATGCAGTGATTGTGGAAATCGTGCTCACCACCCTCTTTGTGCTCGTGGTGCTCGGTGCCACCTCAAAGACCAACGGTGCCACCAACAACTTCGCCGGACTGGCCATCGGCCTGAGCCTGATTCTCATCCATCTCGTAGGTATCCACTTCACCGGCACCTCTGTCAACCCTGCGCGCTCCATCGGTCCTGCACTTTTTGAAGGCGGACAGGCTCTGGCCGATCTCTGGGTGTTCATTGTAGGTCCGCTCGTGGGCGGTGCACTCGCAGCCCTCGTCTGGAAGGCCATTGCGCCTGCAGAGTAAGCCTTCCTGCGAAAAGGCAGAATATATGTGAAGTGTGAAAAAGTTGGCTTTTTCTTTTGCCATGCAAGAAGAAAATGCTATCTTTGCAACTGAATTAGAAACATTCGTTTTAAATTTTATAAACAACTATGGTTAGTTACAAAGAATTAGGCCTCGTGAACACTCGTGATATGTTCGCACGCGCCATCAAGGGTGGTTATGCCATCCCCGCTTTCAACTTCAACAACATGGAGCAGCTGCAGGCTATTATCAAAGCCTCTTCTGACCTGAAGTCTCCGGTGATCCTGCAGGTATCAAAGGGTGCCCGCAACTATGCCAACCAGACACTTCTCCGCTACATGGCACAGGGTGCTGTGGAGTATGCCAAGGAGCTGGGTTGCGCTAAGCCCGAGATTGTCCTCCACCTGGACCACGGTGACAGCTTCGAGCTCTGCAAGAGCTGTATCGACACAGGCTTCTCTTCCGTGATGATCGACGGTAGCTCTCTTCCCTACGAGGAGAACATCGCCCTCACCAAGAAGGTTGTGGAGTATGCTCATCAGTTTGATGTTACCGTAGAGGGTGAGCTCGGTGTGCTCGCCGGTGTTGAGGACGAGGTTGTTGCAGCCGAGAGCCACTACACCAAGCCCGAGGAGGTCATCGACTTCGTCAGCCGCACAGGTGTTGACTCACTGGCTATCTCCATCGGTACCAGTCACGGTGCTTACAAGTTCACTCCCGAGCAGTGCACACGCGACCCGAAGACCGGCAAGCTCGTTCCCCCGCCACTGGCATTCGACGTGCTCGATGCCATCATGGAGAAGCTGCCCGGATTCCCCATCGTGCTCCACGGTTCTTCTTCAGTTCCCCAGGAGTATGTTGACATGATCAACAAGTATGGTGGCAAGCTGCCCGATGCAGTCGGTATTCCCGAGGAGCAGCTCCGCAAGGCTGCTGCCAGCGCTGTCTGCAAGATCAACATCGACTCTGACTCTCGTCTGGCCTTCACCGCTGCCGTTCGCAAGGTGTTCGCCGAGAAGCCGGGTGAGTTTGATCCCCGTAAGTACTGCGGTCCTGCACGCGACCTGATGTATGAGCTCTACAGCCACAAGATCAAGGAAGTGCTGGGCTCTGACAACAAGATTGCTTAATAGGGACATGAAAGAAATGGAAAGCGGGATGCACTCGGCGTGTGTTCCGCTTTCTTTATCAGAAAATCATTCAAAAACTAAATGAAGACACTTATGAATATTTCTTCGCTGTTTTCAATCTCCTCCCTAAGGGGAGGTTGGGTGGGGGCTCTTCTCCTGTTCCCGACCCTGCTCCTTGCACAGAAGTCAACAGACGTGCAGCTGGCTAACCATGAGCTCTGCCGTGTGACGTTCTATTCACCCTCCATCGTTCGCATAGAGAAATATGCCGAAGGCAGTGCTGCCAGGCGTTCTGCCGAGAGCCTTGTCGTCACTATGCAGCCGGAGGAGGTGGCCGTGAGCGTGAAGCGCAATGCCGGCCGTACGCAGGTGACCTCGAAGGAATTACAGGTGAGCGTTGACCACCGCACGGGCAGCGTTCAGTTCCTGCATCGTGGGAAGACCTTGCTGAAAGAGGGTTCTCACAGTCTGACCGCCATCAGCGAGGGAGCCGACAAGGGCGACTACCGTGTGAGCCAGACCTTCATGCTCGATGCCAAGGAACCTGTCTATGGCATCGGACTCATGGAGAACGGCAAGCTGAACCAGCGTGGCGAGGACCGCCTGATGGTACAGTCGAACCTTGAGGACTATCAGAACATCTTCCAGAGCATCAAGGGCTACGGTGTGTTCTGGGACAACTATTCGCCCACGCAGCTCAAGGACACCGCTGCCGACGGCCTGACCTTTGATTCACAGGTGGGCGACGGCGTTGATTACTACTTCATGTATGGCGGAACTGCCGACGGAGTGGTGGCAAAGATTCGTCAGCTCACGGGCGATGTGCCCATGCTGCCGATGTTCTCCTACGGATTCTGGCAGAGCCGCGAGCGCTATAAGAGCAGTCGCGAGCTGACAGAGGTAGTGGACAACTACAGGAGACTCGGCGTGCCCCTCGACGGCATCGTGCTCGACTGGCAGTACTGGGATTCCAACTACCTCTGGAACGCCATGGAGTTCCTGAATCCGGAGTTCAGCAATGCACAGCGCATGATCGACCATGTGCACCGCCAGCATGCGAAGTTCGCCATCAGCATCTGGCAGAGCTTCGGTCCGAAGACCAAGGGCTATCGCGACATGGAGGAGAAGGACTTGCTCTTCAACTACCAGACATGGCCGCAGAGCGGACTCTCCGTATGGCCGCCCAACATGGACTATCCCTCCGGCGTGCGCGTATATAAGCCTTACACCGAGGAGGCCCGCGACATCTACTGGAAGCATCTGAGCCGACTCTACAATATGGGTGTGGATGCCTGGTGGATGGACTCCACAGACCCTGACCACCACAATGCCAAGGAGCGCGACCTCGATGAGCCGACGGCGCTGGGCAGCTATCGCAAGGTGCGCAATGCCTTCCCGCTGATGTGTGTGAAAGGTGTGTATGAGCACCAGCGCAAGGCGAACACCTCTTCCGATGCACAGCGCCCGTTCATCTACACCCGTTCGGGTTTCGCCGGACAACAGCGCTACGCCTGCAACGTTTGGACGGGCGACGTGAGCAGCAACTGGCAGAACCTCCGCAACCAGATTCCCATGGGCCTGAGCTTCTCGCTCACGGGCAATCCCAACTTCAATAGCGACATCGGCGGTTTCTTCTCCAACTCCTACAATACCAACAACGACCCCAAGACAGGATGCCGTAATCCGCAGTATCAGGAACTCTACGTCCGCTGGATGCAGTTCGGAGCGTTCTGTCCGATGATGCGCTCGCATGGCACGGAGACCTACCGCGAGGTTTACTACTTCGGCAAGGAGGGCGAGCCCGTCTATGATGCCCTCGTTGAGGCCATCCGCCTCCGCTACCGTCTCCTACCTTATATATATAGTACCTCGTGGGAGGTAACAAGTCGTCAGGGAACGTTTATGCGCGCACTGATGATGGACTTCGCCAACGACCCGCAGGTGGTGGACATGACGGATGAATATATGTTCGGTCGTTCCCTGCTCGTAGCACCCATCGTGAAGGCCCAGTACACGGAGGAGAGAGGAAAAAGGAGAGAAGAGAAAGGAGCGGAGAACGTCGATTTCATGGCTCCGAAGACCACCAGCGTCTATCTGCCGAAAGGCTGTCGCTGGTATGACTTCTTCACAGGCCAGCGCTATGACGGCAACCGCCGCGTGGAACTCCCTTCCACCATCAAGACCATCCCGCTCTTCGTGCCGGAAGGAAGCATCGTACCCGTCGGCCCGGATATGCAATATACCGGGGAGAAAGCATGGGACGAGCTGGAGATCCGTGTCTATCCGGGACGCAATGCCTCGTTCACGCTCTATGAGGACGACGGCATAACCTGCAATTACGAGCAGGGCAAATATACGGAGATTACCTTCTCCTGGAATGACCGTGCGAGGAAACTGACGATTGACGACCGCAAGGGCAGCTACCCCAATATGCTACAGAGCCGCCGCTTCCGCGTGGTGAATGTGCAGACAGGTGCCACCACCACTGTTGACTACAGCGGCCGGCAGGTGGTGCTATAAACCAAAAAGGCTCCCTTCGGTTGAAGGGAGCCTTTTTGCCTTAATGGATGATTAGGGAAGGCTGATTGCCTCGCTCGGACAAACACCAGCGCAGGTGCCGCACTCTGTGCAGAGATCCGGGTCAATTGAATACTTCTCGCCCTCAGAGATAGCCTCTACGGGACACTCGTCGATGCAGGTACCGCAAGCGATACAATCATCACCAATAACGTAAGCCATAATAAATTTGTTTTATTGTTAATACTATTGTTTGTCTGACAGAAAAGCAGATACCTACTTTTGTACGATGCAAAGATACGAAGTTTATTTAAAATACCTACAAATGAGGAGGGGATTTTTTACAATTTATACATAATCTTAATAAATACCTATACAATAAGCGCAGATGTTTCACGTTTATATATAAGTAATATGAAAAGATACATTTGCTATATATTGCTGTTCCTGATGACTGCCGCCTCCATGCAGGCACAGGAACGGAAGGTGCAGAACAGGCCTTATACTGATCTGCGCAAGTTCCATTTCGGCATACTCGTGGGCACCCATGCACAGGATATAGAATTGATGAATGCAGGACCGCAGCTCATTACCTATGATGATGGTACTACTGTGCAGAGCATCGTCACCGTTGACCAGGACCGCTGGGATCCGGGCTTCCATGTCGGTGTGCTCGGGGAACTGCGTCTCAATGAGAACTTCCAGCTGCGTCTGGCTCCTGCCATGTATTTCGGCACACGTCACTTTACTTTCCACAACTTCACTCCTGATGCCTCTCTCTACCAGAAGGAAGAGGAATATCAGGATCTGAAGTCGGCGTATATCTCTTCTGCACTGGAGCTGATCTTCGCCGCACCGCGTTTCAACAACTATCGTCCCTACCTCATGGGAGGTATCAACCCCATGCTCAACCTCTCCAGAAAGGATGATGACTATCTGAAGCTGAAAGGCATGGATACCTTCTTGGAGATAGGTGTTGGCTGCGACTTCTACCTGCCTTATTTCAAGGCACGTCCGGAACTGAAGTTCATGTATGGGCTTAGCAACTGTCTGGACACCGACCATGCGAAGAACATGCGCAATAAAAATATGCTTCGCTTCACCAATGCAGTGAGCGAAGCACATTCCAAGATGATTGCCTTCACCATCTATTTCGAGTAATCCCACTCCTTATTTCTTGCTGAGTTTCAACTTCATCTTGCCGATGTAAAGGCCATGCTTGCCGTTCTGGTCAACGGCAACCTGCTTGCCATCGGGGTCGGTGACATATTCCAGCTTGTCTAAATAAGTGTGGGAGTGACCGCCGAGCACGAGGTCGATGCCCTTTGTCTGGGCGATAATCTCGCTGTCGATGACGGTGCCGCCCTTGGTGGTCCAGCCCATGTGGGAGATGCAGATGACCAGGTCGCACTTCAGCTTGTTGCGCAGCAGGTCGGTCATCTCATTGGCAGTGGCTATGGGGTCGAGGTACTTCACGCCCGTGAAGTTCTGTACCGACACCAGTCCTTCCATCATCGGGTCGAGGGCGAAGACACCAATCTTTATGCCTTTGCGCTTGATGACGATATAGCGCTGGGTCAGTCCTTCCACGGGAGTCCCCGTGAAGTCGTAGTTGCTGCAGAGAATGGGGAAGTTGGCCATGCGGAAGATGCGTGCCATGTTCTCCAGTCCGAAGTCGAACTCATGGTTGCCGATGGTGGAGGCATCAAGTCCCATCCGGTTCATCAGTTCTATCTCCACGTCTCCCTGATAGAGATTATAAAAAGGTGAGCCCTGGCAGAAGTCGCCGCTGTCGAAGTAGAGCAGGTCGGGGTCCTTTGCCCGCTCTTCCTTGAGCATGGCGATACGGCGGAGGAATCCGCCACGGCCTGCCAGCATGGTATCGGCCAGGTTGACGCTGAGCGGATAGATACAGCTATGGGTGTCGTTGGAATGGAGAATTGTCAACTCCTTGGTCTTCTGGGCACTGACGGCAACATTGCCTACAACGATGGCGATGGCCAGTATGATGATTTTCTTTGTCATATCATTAATCTTCATTAATCAATCCTTATTGCTCATTACTGACTCACCACGATTCTTCCTTCCTTCACGGCATCGATGACCTTGCCTTGTGCCTGTTGCTGGCGGAAGTATTCCATGATGATATATCTCGTGTTGTCCTTGTCTTCTATTGGCTTCTTCAAGTCTTTATGCTTCTTGAAGGCTACCATGCCGTCGTTGCCTTGTGAGAGATAGTCGATGGTGACGAGGCGGTAGTCGGCTTCCGGGTCGATATCCTTGCCATTGAGCTTGGCAGAAAGCAGTTCTTTCTTTTGGTTGATAACCAACTCGACACCGTGGCTCACACCTTCCCCGCCGCGCGAAGCAATCTGCCGGAACAGGTCGGTGACATCCGAGCCCTTCAGTGTGAGGAAGCAGATTTTGTTCTCAAACGGTGCCACCTCGAAGATATCACCGATGGTCACGTCGCCCTTGGCAAGGGCTGCACGCATGCCACCGATATTATAGACTGCGAAGTCCGGCTGCTCGCCGTAGGCCTTGCTTGCCCACATCAGGATGTCGGGCAGAAGGTTCGACAGTTCGCTTTCAGGCCTGTCGGCAGCCATGTATCTGGCCACCTTTCCTACAACGGGTCCCATCATGGAGTCCACCTTTCCTGTGTAGTTCTTCATCAGCTCCGCCGCTCCTTCGTCGGGATGGGCATCATAGCGGCTGTCTATCAGGATGCGGGTACGCTCCACGGAACTCAGCTGATAATGGTGGGTGCACGATGACAGCAGCAATGCTGCCATGGCACTTGTCAGAAGAATCTTTTTTCGTATCATCATGATTGTATAAATGTTTGTTGCATGCAAAGATAAGGAATAAAGATGAAAAGAAGAAAAATATGTAGTAGAATTTTGTCCTATTAATGATTCTTTTTGTGATATGGGGTGGGAGGCATTCTTCGTAACTTTGTGCCCACAGAATCATCATGTTTGTTTATTTCAGGGAAGATGAGATATACAGAATTAGGACATACGGGGATGAAGATTTCCCACATCAGCTTCGGAGCTTCTTCGTTGGGCAGCGTGTTCCACGAGACCAACGAGCGCGACAGCTTTGCAGCCGTTGAGGCTGCCATTGAGGGCGGCATCAACTTTATCGATGTCAGTCCCTACTATGGCCACTACAAGGCAGAAACGGTGCTGGGCAAGGCCTTGCGTCGCATACCGAGAGACAAGTATTACCTGAGCACCAAGGTGGGACGCTATGGCAAGGACGGTGTGAACACCTGGGACTATTCAGCCCGCCGTGTCACCGACAGCGTCTATGAGAGCATGGAACGGTTGGGCGTGGAGCACATTGACTTGATCAATGTGCATGATATAGAGTTTCAGGCATCCTTGCCTGGCGGACTGCAGAAGGTTGTCGATGAAACGCTGCCTGCCCTCTTCGCACTGAAGGAGAAAGGGGTGGTGGATCATGTGGGCATCACCGACCTGCAGTTGGAGAACCTGAAGTGGGTGGTGGAGCATCTGGAAAATGAAGTGGAGAGTGTCCTGAACTTCTGCCATTACACCCTCAACGATGACGCACTGGTCGACGAGCTTGATTTCTTCGAGCTGCATGGCGTGGGCGTTATCAACGCCTCCCCATTGTCAATGGGACTGCTCTCCCAGCGTGGCGTTCCCGCCTGGCATCCGGCTCCGAAGGCCTTGGTGGAAGCCTGCCAGCGTGCTGCTGAATACTGCAAGGCCAAGGGCTATCCCATAGAGAAGCTGGCCGTCCAGTATTCAGTAAGCAATCCACGCATTGCCTCTACGCTGTTCTCATCTGCCAATCCGGAGAACGTGCGCCGCAACATTGAGTGGGCAAACGAAGAGCCTGACTGGAGCTTGGTGCAGGAAGTGAAGGACATCATCGGCGACCAGCAGCGCGTGACATGGGCTAATTCATAACACTTCGGACTAATCTATAAAGCAATGAAAGCAAAACTGATTGAGAAAAAATACCTCGTAACATTCATTCTCGTTACGACACTGTTCGCACTATGGGGCTTTGCCAATGACATCACAAATCCGATGGTGGCAGCCTTCCAGACTGTGATGGAACTGTCGGCTGCCAAGGCTTCCATGGTGCAGTTCGCCTTCTACGGAGGCTATGCCACCATGGCGATCCCGGCGGCCCTGTTCATCCGTAAGTACAGCTACAAGTGGGGCATCCTGCTCGGCTTGGCACTCTATGCCACAGGCGCTTTCTTGTTTATTCCCGCAGCTGCCAAGGAGAGCTTCACGTTCTTCTGCATGTCGCTCTACATCCTGACGTTCGGCCTGGCTTTCCTGGAAACGACGGCCAATCCCTTCATCCTGTCATTAGGAGCCAAGGAGACCAGTACGCGCCGTCTGAACATGGCACAGGCTTTCAATCCCATGGGCTCATTGTGTGGTATGAGCATGGCATCGCTCATCGTGCTGCCCCATCTGTGGAGCGACCGCCGCGATGCTGCCGGCCAGATTATCTTTGGAACCCTGAGTGAGGCAGAGAAGGCAGACATTCGCGTTCATGACCTGGCAGTCATCCGCGATCCCTATGTGGCCATAGGTCTGGTTGTGTTGCTCATTTTTGTTATCATCGCACTGACCAAGATGCCGAAGACGCAGAGTGAGGAGCAGAAGGAGATGGGCATGGCCCACACCACGCGCCAGACGCTGCATAACCTGTGGCACAACACCATCTACCGAGAGGGTGTGATTGCTCAGGTGTTCTATGTGGCTGCACAGATTATGACGTGGACGTTCATCATCCAGTATGCAGATAACCTGGGTATCAATAAGGCTACGGCACAGATGTATAACATTGCGGCCATGTCGCTTTTCCTCTGTAGCCGCTTTATCTCCACCTTCCTGATGAAGTATGTCAATGGCCGTCGCCTGCTGGCCATCTTCGGATGCGGAGCAGCCCTCTGTTCACTGGGTGCCATCAGCATCGTGGGCATGACGGGCCTTTATTTCCTGGTGGGCATCAGCTTCTTCATGTCACTCATGTTCCCCACCATCTATGGTGTTGCCCTGGAAGATGTCGATAGTCAGGATGCTACGTTGGGAGCCGCATTCCTGGTGATGGCCATTGTGGGCGGGGCACTCATGCCGCCGCTGCAGGGACTCATCATTGACCAGCATACCATTATGGGGCATCCGGCAGTCAATGCCTCATTCATCCTCCCATTTATCTGCTTCCTCATAATTATCGGCTATGGTTACCGCTCGTATGTGAAATTGAAGAACAAATAACTCAGAATAAAAATGAAAGCCATACAGATTACACATTCACAGAAACTGAACATCATTGAGTTGAAAAAGCCCCAGGCACCGGGTAGTGAAGAGGTGCTGCTACGTCTCTGCTATGTGGGTTTCTGCGGCTCTGATATCAATACCTTCATGGGCCGCAACACCATGGCCTTGAATCCTGTCATCCCCGGTCATGAGGTGGGAGCGGTTATTGAGGCTGTGGGTGACAACGTGCCTGAACACTTGAACCCCGGAATGGTGGTGACCTGCAACCCCTATACCAGTTGTGGAAAGTGTGCATCGTGCCGTAACCATCGTGAGAATGCCTGCCAGCACAATGAAACGCTGGGCGTACAGCGCAATGGTGCCATGATGGAGTACATTGTCCTGCCCTGGCAGAAGGTGATTCCTGCCGGCAACCTCACACCGAAGGTGACAGCCTTAGTGGAACCGATGAGCGTGGGCTTTCATGCTGTCAGCCGCGCACAGGTCACCGACATTGATGTAGTGATGGTCATTGGTTGTGGCATGGTGGGCATGGGTGCCATCGTGCGTGCCGTCCTGCGTGGTGCTACGGTCATTGCTGCCGACATTGATGATGAAAAACTGGCACTGGCAAAGAGAATGGGTGCCACCTACGCTGTGAACACAAAGACAGAGGACGTCCATCTGCGCCTTCTGGAGCTCACCGATGGCTTTGGCCCTGATGTGGTCATTGAGGCAGTGGGTAGCGTGCCCACCTACCAGATGGCTGTCAATGAAGTGGCCTTCACAGGACGCGTGGCCTGTATCGGCTATGCCAAGAGTGAGGTGTCGCTGCAGACGAAGTTCTTCGTACAGAAGGAGTTGGACATCCGCGGTTCGCGCAACGCCCTGCCGTCGGACTTCCGTGCAGTCATCCATTATCTAGAGAACAACGACTGTCCCACAGAAAAACTCATCACGAAGGTCATCAAGCCCGAGGAGGCTCTCGACACCATGCACTGGTGGAGCCAGAACCCTGGAAAGGTTTTCAGAATCCTCGTCGAGTTCTAGATCTGTCAGAAATCATATCAGTTCCATCAGTATTTATATCATGCAAGGATATTCCCAAACACTCTCCTCCGGAAAGACCAAACGCTATGTGCAGTATCTGGAGATAAGCAACGACCCCGTACTGTTGGCGGAGTATCGCAAGTGGCATTCCGAGGAACACCACTGGAAAGAGATTCGCGACGGTATTCGTGAGGTTGGCATCCTCGAAATGGAAATCTATCTCATCGGCAACCACCTGACAATGATTGTTGACGCACCAGCCGACTTCAACTGGCAGGAAGCCATGGACAGGCTGGCCACGCTGCCCAGACAGGCGGAGTGGGAAGCTTTCGTCTCCAAGTTCCAAGGCTGTTCTGTGGAGGCGCGCAGTGATGAGAAATGGCAACCCATGGAACGAATCTTTCGTTTGTATTAAAAAAAGTTAAACAAAGGAGCAAAACTTTTCGGTATTGTCCGTTATCTGATGGAAAAGCAGTACCTTTGCACCGCTTTTCGGCGTAACCGATGGTGGGAAGACGTGTTGCCCGCTATGTTGCGCAGGAACGACAAACAACATTAATCATTTAGAAACAATGGATTTAATTAAAGTTGCTGAAGAAGCATTTGCAGGTGGCAAGGAGTTTCCCCAGTTCAAGTCTGGTGACACCATCACAGTCGCTTACAAAATTGTCGAGGGTTCTAAGGAGCGTATTCAGCTCTATCGTGGTGTGGTCATCCGCATCAGCGGTCAGGGTAACAAGAAGCGCTTCACTGTCCGCAAGATGTCCGGTACCGTTGGTGTAGAGCGTATCTTCCCCATGGATTCTCCGAACATTGATAGCATTGAGGTCAACAAGCGTGGTAAGGTACGTCGCGCCAAGCTGTACTATCTGCGTAACCTCACTGGTAAGAAGGCACGTATCAAGGAGAAGCGCACCATTATTGGTGAGTAATCTCTTCCAAACCCCATTAAAAGAGGCTCAAGTCCTTAAGGACCTGAGCCTCTTCTTTGTTTTCATCTCTTTAATAGTCTGAGATAGTACAGTCCTGGATTAGGTGTGTCGGCAGAGGCTGACAGTCGTACTACGAATTTCTCCTTTCCCTGCTTGTCACTACCTGTCGCGAGTTCCTCCGGGATGGCATACTCTATGTTGTAGAAACCGTTGGCATCAGCGTCTTTCACATTGGCGGGTATTATAATCTCTGCAATCACTTGTCCGTCAACGGTGAGAGTGGCCTTCCTATTCCTGTCTGTTGTGATGAAACGGCACATGATGGAGAGTCCTTCCCTCGCGCGCGTATTATTATATAAGGTGTACTGCACATAGCCGTTAGCCTGTGTGTCGCGATAGATCTCACTCCGGAAGGTTCCTGATGAGGAATTGCTGGAGTATTGATATTCGTGTCCGGCTTCGCTTTGTTGCTCACCGGGAGCAACGAAGTCCAGCGTACGTTTTGCCAATGCCTCGTTCTCGATTTCTCTTTTTGCCATGTCGCTGTTGGCATAGTTCTCTTCAGTCTGCTGATACCAGTAGCACATATAGCGGCTGTGGTGGATGCCATAGAACGGGCGCAGCGTCATCTTCCCCCATGTGTAGGTTTTCACTCCGGGACGAGAGGCATCGAGTCTGAAAGTGAGCTTCGAGAGATCTTCTGGTTCAACCTTAGACAGGACATCGTCACGCTTCCCAATGAGTAGGGGAGCTTGAGTGAGGCTCTTTGAAGTGGCACGGCTTCCAGGTGCATGGTCCATGCGCCCCTCGCCGGCATACTCGTTTTGCAGCATTTCATAGGCCAGGTTGGTGGACTTCGCTTCCTCAACAGATGTGGCCGTGGTTTGTGCACCGAGAAGGATGGGACCATATTCAAAGGCAATGTAGTCGGTGTAGTTTGGACATTCGGCAATACGCAGTTTCATGGGTAGTGAGACGATAATTACATCTCCTTTGTGCCATTTGCGGTCGAGAACGGCATAGCTTGCTTCACCTTCGGTCACGTTTAGGTTCTGTGACACACCATTGACCGTGATGGCATAGTCAGCAGTTGTCCACCACGGATGACGGATGGCAATCTTGTAGCTGCCGGTCTTTCCCACGGTGAGCTTCGTCTGTTGTTCATAAGGATACTTTGTTTCCTGTGTGATGCTGAAGTAGCCGTTGTTCAGCTGTGATGCAGTGAAGAGGTTCACATATAGTGTCTTCTCTCCGTCATGGGTGTAGATGAAGTGTCCGTATTTGGAGTGATTCTCCATGCCGGTACCCACACAGCACCACATGCCCTGGTTTGCCTGCGAATAGATGCGGTAGCCCTGCGGGCGCAGGGTCGTGAAATAGACGTAGCCACCCGTTGTGGGATCCTGAGTAGAGAGGATATGGTTCCACATCGTGTACTCATAGAAGTCTGCATATTTTGCATCATGACTGGCATCGGCCATCATCTCCGAGAGCTTCAGCATGTTATTGGAATTGCAGCTCTCTGGACCGTCCAGCTGATCAATGTAGCGGTTGGAGTTGCTTTTTGAGAGGAAATGTTCGTTGACGGAGTTGCCGCCTATACATACCGTGCGGTTTTCTGCCACATCTTCCCAGAAGTTCGAGGCCGCTTTCATATAGTTGGCAGCATCGTTGTCCAGTTCTCCGATGCGCTCGAAGCCGATGTATTTCGGTACTTGCGTGTTGGCATGCCTGCCGTCAAGGAAGGTCGTGTTGAGTGTTTGCATACCGTTGAGCATGGTTTTGTGCGAGAACTTCTTTGCGGCGGCTAGGAATTTCTCGTCGCCGAAGAGCTGGTAGGCATCCGCCATGCTCTCATTCATGCCCCCGTGTTCCGTGTTCAGCAGACTCTCCATATCGGCATCGGAAACCTTTGCTACAACGTTCACGCTCCATTCTGCAAGCTTGTGAAAGAGTTCTTTAGCGGTCTCGCTCTTGCCGTAGAGGTAGGCATCACGCAAACCGGCAAGAATCTTGTGCTCACAGTAGAACGGCACCCATCCGCCCTTCTCTCTGAAGGGATGGATGTTACCTGTATAAAGAGTTGTCCACACACTGTTGATGGGTTGGCCGCCAATGAACCCGCATAGTCCGTCAGTATTCCCTTCATAGGCATCTTGGCAGTCCTTTATCACCTCCAGCATGTAGTCCATACGTTGTTTCATCTGTGCCTTCACGGCTGCATCGCTGTTGGCAGCATAGGCCAGTGCCAGTGCAGAGAGATAGTGCCCGCCTACATGCCCGTCAAGATTAAAGCTGTTGTCACCCCAGTTGGTGAAGGAAGGATGCTGTTTCTCCCATTGGTAGTATCGGCTCGACGTGTCGGTGGTGGCACCCAGTCCTGACTGGCGCACATAAGGCGTAAGCAGGCGGTCGACGTCATATTGCAGGAGCATCCGGTTGTTCTGTTCCAACGCTTGCTTGAAAGGACTGTCAAGCAGAGTTACCTCACTGAGTTCGAAGTGGCAGGGGTATAGTTCATGCTGGGCATTAGCACCGATGGCAAGGAGAGAGCATGCCAGGAGCATCCAAAATTTGAAAGAAAGTCTTTTCATTGTATTCTGTTTCTTGTTTTCTTGTCTTGTGACGACAAAAATACGAATTTCCATCGAAACTTCAAAAGAAAATTGTAACTTTGCAACACCAAACTGAACAATATGAACGAGCTACAACTAAAGTACGGTTGCAACCCCAACCAGAAACCATCGAGAATCTTTATGGACGACGGTCGCGAACTCCCCGTCGAAGTGTTGAATGGCCGTCCAGGTTATATTAATTTCCTGGATGCACTGAACGCCTGGCAGCTGGTCCGCGAGCTCAAGGAGGCTACGGGGCTGCCTGCTGCAGCATCGTTCAAGCATGTTTCTCCCGCCGGTGCTGCCGTGGGACTCCCCCTGAGCGACACGCTGAAGAAGATATATTTCGTTGATGACATTCCCGGACTTGATGCCTCTCCAGTGGCCTGCGCCTATGCCCGTGCCCGCGGTGCCGACCGTATGTCGAGCTATGGTGATTTCATAGCTCTCTCCGACATCTGCGATGAGACAACGGCCCTGATTATCAAGCGTGAGGTGAGCGACGGGGTCATTGCTCCCGGCTTTACCGACAAGGCATTGGAGATTCTCCGTGAGAAGCGCAAGGGCACCTACAACGTCATCAAGATGGATGCTGCCTACCGACCCGCTCCCATTGAGCACAAGCAGGTCTTTGGCATCACCTTCGAACAAGGTCGCAATGAGATCCGTCTGGATGCTCCTGCTCTCTTCGAGAATATCCCCACGCGTAACAAGACCTTTACAGAAGAGGCGCGCCGCGATCTCATCATCGCCCTCATTACGTTGAAATACACACAGTCCAACAGTGTGTGCTATGTGAAAGACGGACAGGCCATTGGCATCGGCGCAGGTCAGCAGAGCCGCATTCATTGCACACGCCTCGCCGGACAGAAGGCCGATATCTGGTGGTTGCGCCAGCATCCGAAGGTGATGAACCTTCCCTTTGTTGATGGTATCCGACGTGCCGACCGCGACAACACCATTGATGTCTATATCTCTGAGGAACATGACGATGTGCTTCGCGACGGTACTTGGCAGCAGTTATTCAAGGAGAAGCCTGCTGTGCTCACCATGGAGGAGAAGCGCGAGTGGATAGCACAGAACCGTCAGGTAGCCCTGGGCTCCGATGCCTTCTTCCCCTTTGGCGACAACATTGAACGTGCCCATAAGAGCGGTGTGGAGTTCATTGCCCAGGCAGGTGGTAGCGTTCGCGATGACCATGTCATCATGACCTGTGACAAGTACAACATTGCCATGGCCTTCACCGCCGTCAGGCTCTTCCACCATTAAGCATGATGTGTTATGGATGATTTTCAGAGCATCTTAGAGAACGGTATCAGCTTCGGAAGAGGCGGTGCCAAGAAGAAAGACAGCACCGACAAAGTGAAGACCAAGGCCAAGAAGAAAGCCTATATCACCGGTGCCCACGGTTCCGGATCCGCCCGTCAGAAGGCGAAGTACCGTGAGCAGCGTGCCAACCGACATAAGTGAATTTTATGCGCGGTTGCGCGAAGCATCGATGCGTAGGAAGATGAACAGCAAGATGGTAAAACCCCAGAGGGAGGAACCGCCGTAGCTGAAGAAAGGTAGCGGAATGCCGATGACGGGAGTAAGGCCAAGCACCATTCCTACGTTGATAAACACATGGAAGAGGAAGATGCTGAGCACGCAGTAGCCGTAGATGCGCCCAAAGGTGCGTGGTTGACGTTCCGCCATTTTGATGAGTCGTAGGAAGAGGGCGAGGAATAGAAGCAAAACGCCGGCAGATCCTGCGAATCCCTCTTCTTCGCCCACAGTGCAGAAGATGAAGTCGGTGTCTTGCTCAGGCACGAACTTCAGTTTCGTCTGTGTGCCGTTGAGGAATCCTTTTCCCAACAGACCGCCCGAGCCGATGGCTATCTCACTCTGATGGACGTTGTAGCCGGCACCGCGCAGGTCTTCTTCCAGTCCGAGCAATACATTGATGCGCACACGTTGGTGAGGCTGCATGACATCGTTCAAAACGTGGTCAACGCCACCGAAGAAACCGATGGAGCCGATGGCGAAGAGGGCTATGAGGAAGTAGTTACGGAGGTGTGAGACGACTCCTTCGTAGAGGAGCCATAGGATAAGTCCGATGGTGATGGCAACCTGTATCCATGCCATGTTGAAGGGGATGATGAGCTTGGAAAAGGCTAGAGCAAGCAACGTGAGCCCGATACAGCAGTTCAGTGCAAGCATGGCACGATGACGGTCACCGGTGTAGATGCGTACCATGGCAATGCTGAACACTTGTATGGACAGCAGTACGACGAACATTCCCACGCTGGTGGGCGTACCGAGAAGCATGACATCGGCGTATTTCACTCCGACAACGAAATAGTATACCATGGCTATGCCTGTGAAGAGAATGCTTCCCGGCATGCCTTCGCGGTAGAACATCAGGAAGAAAGACAGGTAAACCAGTGCGGAGCCCGTTTCTTTCTGGCCGATGATGAAGAGCATGGGCAGCAGCACGATTCCGCATACTGCGGCAAAATTGCGGAAGCGTTCGATGGTAAAGCCGTAGGTGCCCATGAGCTTACTCACGGCTAGTGCCGTGGCGAACTTGGCAAACTCCGCCGGTTGCACACGCAGGGAACCGAGGAAGAGCCACGACCGTGAGCCCTTCACCTCATTAGGATTGAAGATGGTGGCGAAGAGCAGGATGAGCAGCAGGACATAGATAATGTAGGCAAAGGTATCGTAGAAGCGGTCATCGAACATGATGATAAAGAAACCAAGCAAGATGCTCGTGCCAATCCATATGATCTGCATGCCTGAACGAGTGGAGAGGCTGAAGATATCGGTGTCGCCATAGGTGTACGAGGCACCGCAGACACTGATCCACCCGAAGGTGAGCAGCGCCAGGTAGATGCCAATGGTCCACCAATCAAGGGACGCGAGTATGCTTTTGTTGTTTCTGTCGTCAATCATTTTTTAGTAGTCATGACCTTCTTTATCTGTCGCCAGAGCCATAGGAGATACGGCGCTGCTGGAAGGCGGTGGCGCGAGCCTCTGACGCTGGGGAGAGTTTTCCGTTGATGTATTGTTCCATGATGAGTGAACCGAGGGGCACACCATAGTCGGCACCCCATCCACCATTCTCCACATAGACGGCAACGGCAATCTTCGGCTGTTCCATAGGGGCAAAGCCCATGAACACCGAGTGGTCGTGTCCACGGTTCTGGGCAGTTCCGGTTTTTCCGCACACGGCATAGTCGCTGCGGTTGGCAGAATGACAGGTGCCTCGTTCCACGGCAGAGCGCATGCCTTCTACGATATATTCGTAGTCCTGCCGGCTGGCCTTGCTCATATGCTTGCGTGTGAAGACTGTGTCAAGTGGCTCGCCCTCCACTTTCCGCACAACGTGGGGCACATAGTAGTAGCCGCGGTTGGCGATGGTGGCGGCAAGGTTGGCTATCTGCAGTGGCGTGGCATTGACCTCACCCTGCCCGATAGCAATGGAGATGATGGTGAGTCCGTTCCAGGAAGCTTTGTAAGCATTGTCGTAGAACTCTGCATTGGGAATGAGTCCGCGCTTCTCGCCCGGTAGGTCGATGCCGAGCTTATAGCCAAAGCCCATGCTCACCATATAGTCACGCCAGGTGTTCATGGCATCTTGCACATGTGGATATTTCTTGCGGTTGCCAATCATATGGTAAAGTCCCCAGCAGAAGTAGCCGTTGCACGATGTGGAGATGGCAGGCACGAGGGGCAGGGGAGAGGCATGACCATGGCAGCCCACACGCAGTCCCTTATAAACAAAGCCCCGATAGCAGGGATAGGCCGTGGAGGGAGTGATGATGCCCTCGCTGAGGAAGGTGAGTGCTTGTGTGGTCTTGAAGGTCGAGCCTGGCGGGTAGATACCCATGATGCTGCGGTTGAGCAGCGGCTTCCATGCATCGTTGGAGAGCAGACGATGGTTCTTTCCGCGCTGTCGTCCGACCATCAGCCGTGGGTCGTAGTTGGGAGAAGACACCATGCAGAGCACCTCTCCCGTAGAGGGCTCAATGGCAACGATGGAGCCAATCTTCCCTTCCAGCAGCCGCTCACCCAGTGCCTGTAGCCTAATGTCAATGGACAGGGTGAGATTCTTTCCCGGTACAGGACGTTGGTCAAGGGTTCCGTTACGGTATTTCCCCTTGATGCGGCCGTGGGCATCGCGGAGGAGGATTTGAATTCCCTTGATGCCGCGCAGCTGTTTCTCATAGCTGCGCTCCACACCAAGTTTACCGATATAGTCGCCTGGCTGGTAGTAGTCATCTTGTTCGATGTCGGAGGGTGAAACCTCTGCTATGTCTCCAAGCACATGGGCGGCATAGGGATATTGGTATTGCCGGATGGTACGATACTGGACATAAAAGCCCGGGAAGCGGAACATCTTCTCACGGAAGACGCTGAACTCATGGGCGGAGAGCTGACTCATGAAGAGTTGCTGGGTATAGGGTGAATAGCCGGGGTTCTTCGACTTGTCCTTGATGTCTTTCATGCGCTGGATGAAGAACTCCTTGGTGATGCCCAGCGTCTGGCACAGGTCAAGGGTGTCTAAGTGACCCGCTTCCTCGTTCATCACCACCATGATGTCGTAGGATGGTTGGTTGTAGACCAGCAAATCGCCGTTACGGTCTTTGATAACTCCCCGTGAGGGGAACTCAACCTTTTTCAGGAAAGCATTGGAATCGGCGTTTTTCTTGTAGTCGTCGCTCATCAGTTGCAACATGAAAAGCCGGATGATGTAAACCACCACTATTGCTGTGGCCACACCACCGATTACAAATTTGCGCTTCTCATATTGATAGTTATTCACGGGCGACGGAGGTTTTCAATAACCAGTATCAGTATTAGTGTCAGCATGAAGCTCCCGCCCACGGAGGTGAGCCACAGCAACCATTCGAAGTGTGTGAACATCTCCAGCGAGAAGAAACATATACAATAGATGAAGGTAAGGAAGAGGGCATACCAACAGAACTTCTCTACCCCCATTTCATCCATAGAGGGGTAGGTCTCCTGATCTTCATCGTGACGGATGAAGAGCTCAAGGATATAGGGTTGGAGCAGACCGATGAGTGTCATGCTGGCTGCTGCCACGCCGGGTGTGTTGGTAAAGGTGTCCATGCAAAGACCGATGAGAAAGCACCATAGGAGGATAGCCCATCGCGGATAGTTGCGACGGAACAGCAAAGCCACATACACATAGAGCAACGGCGTGATGCAGTTGAACAAGTGGATGTGGTTCAGAACGAGTGCCTGCACAATCAGTAGCAACACCGTCCATCCAATTTTCTTCAAAATCTCAATACTCATCCTTCATCTAACCTTCATGGAGTCCTGGGCGGCGCGGATGACTCGTAGCCGCTCGTTCATCAGTGTATCGTTGACAACGCATACATCACGCAACTTCCCAAAATCTGTGCTTAGCTCTACCTGTAGGCGATAGGACTGTCCGTCGGGGGAGTTGAACGCATGGAGGATTTTTCCTACCATTACGCCCGGCGGAAAAACCGATGAGTATCCGCTGGTGACCACTTTGTCGCCTAAGCGGAAGTGTGCGTGGCGCGGCACGTCATCGACATAGGCCTTACGGCTGTCACCGCCAGTCCAGTGTAGGTAACCGAAATAGTCACGCCCCTGAATGACGCAGCTGATGTTTGACTTGGAGTTCAGTACGGGGATGACAACGGAATAGTGTGGTGAAACCAGATAGACGATGCCGACAAGTCCGTTCCCGCATACTACCCCCATATCTTCCTGCACGCCGTCAATACTCCCTTTGTCGATGGTGATGAGGTTGTCTTTTTTCGACACTTCATTGCTCACCACCTTGGCTGGGATAAGTTTGAACTCTGCCAGCATACGCATCGTCTCGCTATTGATGGCGGAGGTGTCACCCTGTTGGCGCAGGTGATTCTCTAGTTTGTTCAGCTCATGTTCAAGAAGGACGTTGCGCTGAGTCAGCTCTTTGTTGATGGTAGCCAAAGAAAAAAATGACTCCACCTCTGCACTGATCGCATAGAGCTTGCCTGCCACCATATTGGCCGAGGAAAACCATACACTGCTCTGGTAGCTGTTGTAGGACAGCAGCAATACAAAGCAGATGACCTCGAGCAACACGAAGACAATCCAATGATTGAACTTGGCAAGAAACTCTATCAGGTTCTGCATCTATCCTTGCTTTCCTTTATCTCATCAGGAAGGAGAACTTGTCAACATTCTTCAGTGCGACGCCTGCACCCTTGGCCACACAGTGGAGCGGGTCTTCGGCAACATGGAACTGAATGTTGAACCTGTCGGTCAGACGCTTGCTCAGACCGCGCAGCAAAGCACCGCCTCCTGTGAGGTAGATACCATTGGACACAATGTCGGCATAGAGCTCTGGCGGCGTGCTCTCCAGGGCGTTGAGGACGGCAGTCTCAACACGGGCTACGGTGTGGTCCAGGCAATGAGCAATTTCCTGATAGCATACGGGAACCTCCATGGGCAGGGCCGTTATCTTATTCGGGCCGATGACGATGAAGTCTTCAGGTGCCTCCTCTCCAAGGTCGGTGAGGGCAGAGCCCACGGCAATCTTGATACGCTCAGCCATGCGCTCGCTAACGCGTACATTGTGCTGGCGACTCATGTACTCCTGAATGTCGGCAGTGAGGTCGTCGCCTGCCACTTTGATGGAGTTGTTGGTGACAATGCCGCCTAGTGAGATGACGGCAATCTCCGTGGTGCCGCCGCCTATGTCAACAATCATGTTGCCGGTGGGAGCCTCTACGTCGAGACCGATACCGATGGCAGCAGCCATAGGCTCGAAAATCAGGTATACGTCACGACCATCGGCATGCTCGGCACTGTCGCGCACGGCGCGCAGCTCCACCTCCGTAGAACCGGAAGGTACGCCGATGACCATGCGAAGGGTGGGAGAGAACAGACGATGGCGTGAGTGTACCATCCTGATGAGGCCGCGCATCATCTGCTCGCAGGCAGAGAAGTCGGCAATCACACCGTCGCGAAGCGGACGGATAGTACGGATGTTGGGTTGCTCCTTCTCGTACATCATCTTTGCTTCCGAGCCCACGGCAATCATCTTGTCGGTGCGGCGGTCAAGAGCCACTACCGATGGCTCGTCAACGACAATCTTGTCGTCACTGATAATGATGGTGTTGGCAGTGCCTAAGTCCATCGCTACCTCTTGAATAAAACTGAAAAATCCCATTCTGTATTATTTCTTAATATTTAATTCGTAATTCATCCCTCGTCTTTCATCCTTCAACTTTCATTTTTCTCCCTTCTCAAACCATTTATTGATGGCTGTGTCATAATGGCTGCTTACTTCGAAGGCTGCTGTTGCAAAGTGCCTGCGCTGACCGAGTGTAGTGGCTGCTCCCTGGGCGTTGAGGATGTCAAGAAGCTCAGCATACTGGTTCTTGCTCGGAATGATGACCACATCGCTGAAGTTCTTTGCTGCTGCGCGGATGAGTGAGATGCCGCCGATGTCAATCTTCTCGATAATGTCCTGCTCGGAGGCTCCGCTGGCTACTGTCTGCTCAAACGGATATAGGTCAACGATGACCAGATCAATCTCTGGAATCTCGTACTTGCTCATCTGCTCTTGGTCACCTTCGTTCTGCCGACGTGCCAGAATGCCGCCAAACACTTTCGGATGGAGTGTCTTCACGCGTCCTCCAAGGATGGAGGGATAGCCGGTAAGATTCTCCACGGCATCACATGAATAGCCCAGAGACTCAATGAACTGTTGTGTTCCACCAGTTGAGAGGAATTTTACACCCTCGGCGTTCAGTTTGGCCAGTAACTCGTTGAGTCCGTCCTTGTGAAATACCGATACCAAAGCGGTCTTGATTTTCTTTGTTTCAGCCATTTTCTCCTATATATATTAATAATGAGTGTGCAAAGGTACAAAATCTATCGGAATAGCGAGTCATCTTTGCCGATAATTTTTATAAAAAACAAGCAGCCTGGGTTTTTACCAAGACTGCTTTCGTTTGATTTTCGATTTTACTGTAGCGGGAGCCGGGATTGAACCGGCGACCTCATGATTATGAATCATGCGCTCTAACCAGCTGAGCTATCCCGCCATCATCCTTGAAGAATGCGAGTGCAAAGGTAATACTTTTTTTTGATACCTCCAAAAAAATCTATGTTTTTTATTTGCTTTTCTGAAAAAAATACTTTATTTTTGCAACGGAATAGAGTTTCATCAACCTAATATGAAAACTTAAGCATGAAAAAAACAAAACTGAGTATTGAAAGAGAGCTTTTGTCGAACTCCTCTAATATAATATGGAACCTCATCAGTACCCCCGAGGGGCTTGCCCGCTGGATAGCCGATGAAGTGCAATTGGACGGAAAGCAATTAACATTCACTTGGAACAAGGCCGACGGAACGCAAAAAACCATGCATGCCGTGGTGACGCATATCCATAAGTTCAGTAGCATTCGTTTCCGCTGGGAAGATGAGGGGGATGCCAATGCTTATGTGGAGATTCGTATGGAGAAGAGCGACATTACCAATGACCATTTCCTCTGCATCACAGATTTTGCCTTACCTGATGAAGTGGAACAATTGGAAGACTTGTGGGAGGAGGACTTCTACCGCCTGCATCAGAATACGGGTCTGCTATAGGATAGGGGCTTGTATCAATCCGCTCCGAATGGCAAGGTGTGCATAAAAAATTGTTTATTTGTCTTTCGCTTCATCAAATTTTTCGTACCTTTGCAGCCGAAATGTTGCGACTCAAGAAATTAGACATATTCATCGCCAAGCAGTTCGGCCTGCTTTTTGTAGCTACATTCTTCATCTGCCAGTTTGTGCTGATGATGCAGTTCATGTGGCGATACATCGATGACCTTATCGGCAAGGGACTTTCCATGGAAGTCATGGCGCAGTTCTTCTGGTGGATGGGTCTCATGCTTGTTCCACAGGCTCTGCCGCTGGCCATTCTGCTTTCTTCACTCATCACCTATGGAAATCTCGGCGAGAGCAGTGAGCTCACAGCCATCAAGGCGGCAGGCATCTCGCTGATGCAATCGTTCCGCTCGCTCATTGTTCTGAGTGTAATTATCAGTATAGCCTCTTTCTTCTTCCAGAATAACATCGGCCCGCAGGCCGACATGAAGATTGCGCGCCTCATTCTTTCCATGAGGCAGAAAAGTCCGGAACTGCAAATCCCAGAGGGCATTTTCTATGATGGCATCCCCAGCTGTAATCTTTATGTGCAGAAAAAAGACCTGAATACGGGAAAACTCTACGGCATCATGATTTACCGCATGACGGGTAGCTATGAGGATCAGGCTATCATCTTGGCTGACTCAGGCATGCTCCAGTCCACGGCAGATAAGCAACATCTGGTGCTCTCTCTCTGGAGCGGGGAATGGTTTGAGAATATGCAGGCACAGGAACTTGCGAATAGTGCTTCTGTTCCTTACCGTCGTGAGACTTTCATTTCCAAGAAGATTGTTATTGACTTCAACGACGACTTCAAGATGACCGATGCAGCAATGGTCGCTGGCAATGCCAAAGGAAAGAGTCTGGCGCAGATCAGTCACGATGTGGATTCCATCTCCCATGTCTATGACAGCATAGGAGGCATCTACCGCGCTGACCTCAATAGACAGATGGAAATCTACCCTGGTATCTCTAAGAAAGACTCTTTGGCGGCAGTGAAGCGTGCGGCTGCGGCAAGTATGCATCCCGACAGCCTCTTTGAGCGGTTGTCCGACAATCAAAAGCTTGCAATTGTGAATCGTGCCTCCATGCGTGTGCAGACCATCAGTGACGACTTGCAGTTCAAGGCATTGGTCGCCGAGGAGGCTGATAAACTCCTCCGGTCGCATGAAATAGAGCGTATTAATAAGTTCACGCTGGCCCTCACCTGCTTAATCTTCTTCTTCATAGGTGCTCCTTTGGGTGCTATCATCCGCAAGGGTGGACTGGGTTTCCCTGTACTGATTTCGGTGATGGTGTTCATCGTGTTCTATATCCTCGACAACACCGGCTACCGCATGGCACGTCTTGGAGAGTGGAGTATTTTCTTTGGAAAGGCCTTGGCTCCCGGTGTGCTGATACCGATTGCCGTCTTCGTGACCTATAAGGCCAACAATGATTCTGTGGTGTTCAATATGGATCTCTACCGGACTTTCTTCATGAAGCTCCTTGGCCTCCGCCTGAAACGTCACATTAATGGCAAGGAGGTGATCATAGAAGATCCTCATTATGAAGACGATGCTGTTCGGCTGGCGCGCATCAGCGAGGAAGTAACGGCTTACTCCCATGCCCATCGCCTGATTTCTGCACCTAATATTATTAAGGTGTTCTTCCGTTATGAACCCGACAATGAGGTGGAACGCATTGTAGATGAGTTGGAAGAAATCATCAACGACCTAGGCAACACACGCGACAAGGTGGTATTGACGGAAATTAATCACTACCCAGTAGTGTCTGCAAAGGCGCATACCCGCCCATTTGAGCGTAAGTGGCTGAACATCATGGCTGCCGTGTTCGTTCCGCTGGGTGCCGTGCTCTACGTCCGAATGTGGATGTTCCGTCTGCGTTTGCTTCATGACCTCCGGGTCATCAAGCACACCAATGAGAAAATAATAGCGAGGATTGATGAGATGAAAGAATTAAAGGATTGAAGGATGAAAGATTATTGCTCACATATCGCCTCCGTGGAAGAGGCACTCGAAGATTTCAGAGAGGGCAAGTTCGTGATTGTCGTCGATGATGAAGACCGTGAGAATGAGGGAGATCTCATCATTGCGGCAGAGAAGATAACGCCGGAGGCAGTGAACTTCATGCTGAAGAATGCCCGCGGTGTGCTCTGTGCGCCTATCACGCTCAGCCGTTGCGAGGAGTTAGATCTGCCACACCAGGTCAGTGACAATACCTCGATGCTTGGCACTCCTTTTACCGTCACCATCGACAAACTTGAAGGCTGCACGACAGGTGTCTCCGCCCATGACCGTGCTGCCACTATCCGTGCCCTGGCAGACCCTGCCAGCACGCCACAGACATTTGGTCGTCCGGGACATATCAATCCGCTATATGCACAGGAGAACGGTGTGTTGCGCCGCAGTGGCCATACGGAGGCAGCCGTGGATCTCTGTAAACTCACGGGCCTCTATCCTGCTGCCGCATTGATGGAGATTATGAATGACGACGGTACCATGGCACGCATGCCGGAACTTCAGGTGATGGCAGCGGAGTGGGGACTGAAGATTATCTCCATCAAGGATATGATAGCCTACCGCTTGAAGCGGGAATCACTCATCGAGGTGGGCGACGAAGTGGATTTACCCACGCAGTACGGACACTTCCGCCTAGTACCTTTCCGTCAGAAGAGCAACGGAATGGAGCATATGGCACTTATCAAGGGGGAATGGAAGGAAGACGAGCCGATTCTCGTGCGAGTACATTCTTCATGTGCTACGGGCGACATTCTCGGCTCCATGCGTTGCGACTGTGGCGAACAGCTGCATCGCTCCCTGCAAATGATAGAACGGGAAGGAAAGGGCGTTGTGGTGTATATGCAGCAGGAAGGACGCGGTATTGGTCTGATGAACAAGATTGCTGCTTATAAGCTGCAGGAAGAAGGCTTGGATACCGTAGAGGCAAATGTTCACCTTGGTTTCAAGCCTGATGAACGCGACTATGGCTGTGGGGCACAGATGCTCCGCCATCTGGGTGTCCACAAGATGCGCTTGATGACCAACAATCCTACAAAGCGTGTGGGACTGGAAGCATATGGACTGGAAATCGTGGAGAACGTTCCCATAGAGATTTCCCCCAATCCTTACGACTATCGCTACCTGAAGACAAAGCAGGAGCGTATGGGACATACCTTACATTTGTCCTGACTCCTTGTCTCCTTGGCTTCCTGACTCCTTGAATTCTTGACTTCAAAACAAAAAAAGAATATGACACAATTATCCGATTGTTTGAATAGACTGGCACCGTCAGCAACGCTGGCGATGTCGCAGAAAAGCAGTGAGATGAAAGCACAGGGCATCGATGTTATCAACATGAGCGTCGGCGAGCCCGATTTCAACACTCCCGACCATATTAAGGAGGCTGCAAAGCAGGCTGTCGATGACAACTGGTCGCGTTATTCTCCTGTACCTGGTTATCCTGAGTTGCGGAAAACCATCGTTGCGAAGCTTAAGCGCGAGAATGGTTTGGACTATGGTGTGAATGAGATTCTGGTGAGCAATGGTGCCAAGCAGAGCGTATGCAACACCATCATGGCGCTTGTCAACGATGGAGAGGAGGTCATAATCCCTGCTCCTTATTGGGTGAGCTACCCGCAGATGGTGAAGTTGGCCGGCGGCAATCCTGTCATCGTGAATGCCGGCTTTGAGCAGAATTTCAAAATGACCCCCGAACAGTTGGAGGCTGCTATTACCCCCAAGACCCGCATGCTCATCCTTTGTTCTCCCAGCAATCCCACGGGTAGCGTCTATTCCAAGGAAGAACTGCGTGGACTGGCAGAGGTCATCCTGCGCCACGAGGATCTCTATGTGTTGGCCGATGAAATCTACGAACATATCAACTATGTCGGCAAACATGAGAGTATCGCACAGTTCGAGGGTATGCGTGAACGTGCGATAATTGTTAACGGCGTGTCGAAAGCCTACGCTATGACCGGCTGGCGCATCGGCTATATTGCTGCTCCTGAATGGATTGTCAAGGGCTGCAACAAACTGCAGGGACAGTACACCAGTGGTCCTTGTTCCGTAAGCCAGAAAGCAGCTGAGGCTGCCTACAATACCTCTCAAGCTTGTGTGGAGGAGATGCGACAGGCCTTCGAGCGCCGTCGCGACCTTATTGTAGAGTTGGCCAGTGCCATTCCCGGTCTGGAGGTTAACAAACCGGAGGGTGCCTTCTACCTCTTCCCCAAGTGTAGTAGTTTCTATGGAAAGACTGCACCCAATGGCAACATCATTGCGAACAGCTCCGACTTGGCAATGTTCCTTCTGGAGACAGGCCATGTAGCTACCGTCGGTGGCGATGCTTTTGGCGATCCCGACTGTTTCCGCATGAGCTATGCTACCAGCGATGACAACATTCGCGAAGCCATGCGACGCATCAAAGAGGCGCTGGCAATGCTGAAGTAGTCAGGGAGGAAAGGAGTCAGGGAGTCAAGTAGTCAAGAATATTGGATGTGCAAAGAGAAAAATGGAATTTGCACAAATATTCCGTTAAATCTTCTTAATTACCTTTGCGGTTAGTATTATTTTGCTATCTTTGCGTGTTCAAACTATTGAATCAAACAACATTATTTTATTAATAACTTAATTCTTAAAAAATCAAACTTATGGCAACTACACAAAAAAAAGCCAGCCCTGCCGCTAAGAAACAGGGCTTCACTGGAGTTAGAAACGCATTCCTGATCATCCTGGTCTGCGTAGCTGTAGCATTCACCCTCTTCTTCACATGGTTCGGTTGGGAAGGTCACTTCGCTGACGCTACCAAGGAGCAGCCTGTTGACGTTTGGGGTACTATCTTTAAGGGTGGTATCATCGTGCCTGTCATCCACTCTCTGTTGCTCACAGTGCTCGCTATGTCTATTGAGCGTGTGCTGGCTATGAAGGTCGCTTTCGGTAAGGGTTCTCTGCCCAAGTTCGTTGCTGAGATCAAGGCTGCCCTGAAGGCCAACGATTTCGACAAGGCTCAGAAGCTTTGCGACAACCAGAAGGGTTCTGTTGCTAATGTAGTAGGTGCTTCTCTGCGTGCTTACAAGGAGATGGAAGCTACATCTGGCATCAAGAAGGCTCAGAAGATTGCAAAGATCCAGCAGGCTCACGAAGAGGCTTCACAGCTCGAGATGCCTACGCTGACCATGAACCTCCCGCTGATTGCTACAATCGTTACCCTCGGTACTCTGACTGGTCTGCTTGGTACGGTTGTTGGTATGATTCGTTCATTCTCCGCTCTGTCTGCTGGTGGTGGTGCTGACTCTGCTGCTCTGTCTGCCGGTATTTCTGAGGCCCTTATCAACACCGCTTTCGGTATCGGTACGTCATGGTGCGCCGTTGTATCTTACAACTACTTCACAAACAAGGTTGACAAGTTGACCTTCGCACTCGACGAGGTTGGTTATTCAATCGCACAGACCTACGAAGCAACCCACACAGAAGAGGCTTAATCTTTACTAACCCTTTAAAACGTTTATCATTATGGGTAAAATAAAGATTAAGAAGAGTGACGTCTGGATTGACATGACACCTATGTCGGACGTGATGACCCTGCTTCTGACCTTCTTCATGCTGACATCAACGTTCGTTAAGAACGAGCCAGTGAAGGTCATGGTACCTGGGTCTATCTCCGAAATCAAGGTGCCTGAGAACGGCGTCCTGACCATCCTGGTGAGTCCCAAGTTGGACAAAGCCGGTAATGCTACCGGCGAAGGCCAGGTGTTTTTGAGCATCGATAAGTCTGACGACCTTGGAGCAGCTCTCGATGACATGGCATCACAGTTCTCGGTAGATCTCACTGCAAAGCAGAGGGAGACCTTCAAGACAGAGGCCATGTTCGGTGTTCCGATGGATGAATTATCAGCTTATCTGATGATGAATAGTCAGCAGCGTAACAAGATTATCCAGGAAAAGGGTGTGCCCCTCGACAGTATCGATGGCGGCATGAGCCAGTTCCAGAGATGGGTGAACGCAGCCCGTACTGCCAATCAGGACATTCGCATTGCGCTGAAGGCTGATGCCAAGACTCCGTACAAGACCGTCAAGCTCGTCATGAGCGAGTTGCAGGACATGGACGAGAGCCACTACTACATGATTTCACAGCTCGATGCCGGCAAGTCTGCCGGTGCCGGTGACTACATCAGAGAAGTAACGACTAAGGGAGGCAGATAACTATGGCAAAGAAAAAAGAAAGCAAACAAAAGAAGATGACCGTCAGGGTGGACTTCACCCCGATGGTTGATATGCTGATGCTTCTCATTACGTTCTTCATGCTCTGTACGTCACTGAGTAAGCCCAGCACCATGGAGCTGACGATGCCGAGTAATGACGAGAACCAGCAGGAAGACCAGAAGAACGAGGCCAAGGCCTCACAGACGGTTACTGTCTATGTCTGTGCCGACGATAAGATCTACTATGTAGAGTATGATAACGACGGTACAGCCCATGATCTCACAGAGACCACATGGGGTAACGACGGTATCCGCGATGTCCTCCGCAACCACGTCATCGGCGACGGTACGCGTCCTGTGAATCAGATCCTCTTGGCCGTGGAGCAGTTGAAAAACGATCGAAAGAACAATCCCCTTCAGTATAATGACAGCACCTTCCAGAAGGAGCTGAACAAAATCAAGAAGGGTGAGACCAAGCAGGGTAAGATCAAAACCCTTACCATCGTTATCAAGCCTACGGACAACTCCTCTTATAAGAATATGATGGATATTCTCGATGAGATGCAAATCCTGAACATTGGTACCTATGTGATTGACAAGATCAATCCCGACGACGAGAAACTCCTCGAAGAGAAGGGCGTGAAAATGTAATCATGTAGTCTAATCAATTAAAACTGTAAGAAATGGCAAAAATTGATTTATACGATCCGAAATGGATTGACATGGTGTTCGACGGGAAGAACCAGAACTATGGAGCCTACAAGCTCCGTATGGAGACTTCCAAGCGTAACGTCTATGCCATCGTGATCTTGCTCAGCATTGCACTGCTCATCGGACTTGGTTTGGTAGCGAAGATTGAGGCCGACAAGGCCGCAGAGGCGCGTCAGGCCTATATGGACCAGTTGGAGCTCTCCAAGCTTCAGGAACAAGCCAAGAAAGAGAAGAAGGAAGAGAAGATCATCAAGGCTAAGGTTGAAGTGAAGAAGGTGGTTGAACAGGTTCGTGAGACCCAGAAGTTCACAGCTCCTGAGATCAAGAAGGATGAACTTGTCAATGAGGAGAACCAGGTGAAAGACCAGGCCGACCTCGACGAGAAGGTAGCAGTAGGTGTCAAGGACCAGGAAGGTACCAAGGACCGTACTGATGTCGCCATCCGTAACGATATCGCTGTTAACACCAATGAATCTGAAGAAAAGAAGGAAGTTGCTCAGAAGATTTTCGACGTCGTAGAGCAGGCTCCCTCGTTTAACGGTAACCTGATGCAGTACCTGAGCGACAACATCAAGTATCCTGTCGTTGCACAGGAGAACGGCGTGCAGGGACGTGTCATCGTGCAGTTCGTCGTTGAGCGCGACGGCTCCATCACCGATGTGAAGGTCGTACGTTCCGTTGACCCGTCACTTGACAAGGAGGCCGTACGCGTGGTGAAGAGCATGCCGAAGTGGGCTCCCGGTAAACAGAATGGTCAGCCCGTACGCGTACGCTTCACGCTTCCCGTATTATTCAGATTAGGATAAACACTGACAATGAAAGAGAGATTAACAACTCACATTTCAGTACTCTTTATAGCATCCCTGTTCCTCTTCTCCTGTCAGGAGAGGGACAGGGGTGGTCGTACTGACACACGCACAAGCGGAGAAATAACGTTCTATGCTGACGAGAGCTTCAGTCCCATCGTTGAAGAACTTCGGAAGCAGTTCGAGTTCCAGTATCCCAAGGCCCATCTCAAGCCTGTCTATACCAATGAGATAGAGGGGTTCAATATGATTAAGGAGCTCAAGACCTGCCTTTTCTTTACTTGCCGTGCTCTGAAGCCCAGCGAGGTCTCTTACCTGAAGACCAAGCGCCAACTGCCCGAATGCTTTCCCATCGCCTATGACGGCCTTGCACTCATCGTGAATACGGCCAATAACGACACCTGTCTCAGCGTGAAGGATGTCAAGCGAATCCTCAGTGGGGAAGTGACCAACTGGAATCAGGTGGTTGAGGGTTCAAAAAGAGGAGAGATAGAAGTGGTGTTCGACAACAAGAACTCCGCCACCCTGCACTACGTCGTTGACTCCATCCTTGGAGGCAAACCCATCGACAGTCCAAACATCGTGGCGGCCAAAACCAGTGCCGACGTTATTAACTACGTTCATGAGACACCTAACGCCATCGGTGTCATCGGCTCCAACTGGCTCAACGACAAGCGCGACTCCACCAATACCACTTTCAAGAAGAACATTCATGTCGTTTCCGTCTCACTGAACGACGAGGCAACGCCGCGCAACTCCTGGAAACCCTATCAGGCCTACCTGCTTGATGGTCGCTATCCTTTCGCGCGCACCATCTACTGCATCCTTGTAGATCCCCAGCGTCAGCTGCCTTATAGCTTTGCCCATTATGTCACCAACCCACAGGGACAGCTCATCGTCTTTAAGTCGGGCATGCTTCCCTATCGTGGTGATATTGTCATCAAGGACGTACGAACAAAATAACTCTGTCAGGAGCTATATATATAATAAGGTGTAGAGAAGTTAAAAACTCTTTATCACTTAAACTTTCTGCCCTTCACAGAGTCATAACGAATAATCAAAGTAATTAACGAAATAAAAAACAAAAAACGAGAAGATGAAGACTTTGAAATACTTATTTGTTGGTCTGCTCCTCACCTGCAGCCTCGGTGCGCAGGCACAGGATTACAAGCAAGACCTGAAGGCCATTGAAACCGTCCTGGAGTCCAACCCCAACGATGAAGCGGCCCTCAAACCTCTTATCAAGAGCTACAAGAAAGCGTACAAGAAGAGCGCCGAGGCCCTCACAGCCCTCGGTTACAGCTACTTCGGAGTGAAGGACTACACCAATGCTGCCCTCTATGCAGATGAGGCCATTGCCGTCAACAAGGCTTATGGCGAGGCTTATGTGCTGAAGGGTGATATCTGTGCCATGCAGGATGACGGTGGCGGTGCTGCCGGCATGTATCAGCAGGCTATGATCAATGACCCGAAGAACCCCAGCGGTTACCTGAGCTATGCCAACATCTACCGTAAGCTCAACCCTGCAGAGTCGGAGGCCACCATCAACAAGCTGCGTGAGGTGAACCCCTCTTTCCCTGTTGACGCAGAGCTCGGCCACATGATGTACAATGCCAACAATACGGAGAAGGCCTATGAGTACTACTCCAAGACCAATAAGGCAGACCTCTCTGAAGGTCGTTTGGCTGAGTATGGACTCATCGCCCGTGAGATGAAGAAGGCTGACGAGGCTTTGGAGATTGCCAAGTTCGGTGTTCAGAAGTTCCCTGAGAGCAATGCTTTCCTTCGTCTTGCACTCATCAATGCCGTAGGTCTGGAGAAGTACGATGAGGCACTGCCTTTCATTGAGAAGCTCATGGCCAAGGAGGGGGAGACCAACTCCGGCGACCTCATCTATTACGGACAGGCCCTTTCCGGACTTGGTCGTCACGAGGAGGCTATCGCTAAGTTCCACAAGGCCATTGAGGTGGACAACAAGAACTTCATGCCCTATCAGCATATCTCCGAGACCTATACCAAGATGGGTAACGAGGACAAGGCCATTGAGTTCAGCCAGAAATATCTCGACCTGAACCCCAACGCCAAGCTTTCTGAGTATAACAAGCTTGCCGGCATCTATATGGCAAAGGTGAAGAAGGGCGATAACGTGGAGGCTAACTACGCCAAGGCCATGCAGGTCTATGATAATCTCGCTACGAAGTATCCGCAGGTAGCCAGTTGGACTATGTACCAGAAGGCCAACGAGACCTTTAAGGCAGAGATGGACTCCGTGGCTCTCGGACTTTATCTGAATATTATCAGTGCCCTTGAGAACAAGGCTGACCGTGATAAGGACGAGACCAACTATCTCGCTACTGCCTACCGCAATGCCGGCTATATCTATTGGGCAACGAAGAACGACCTCGAAACTGCCCTTCCTTACTTTGAGAAGGTGCTGCTCTACGATCCTCAGAACAGCCTGGCCAATAAAGCCATCAATGCTGCCAAGGAGAAGGCTGAGGCCGAAGCCGCTGCTGCCGCTGAAGCAGAAGCCGCAGAAGAATAAACCCTAAGTCCCATAAATCCAAAGAAAAAAGCCGCACATTTATTTGTGCGGCTTTTTCTATTATCCTAAGTTCGTACCATGTTCCGGTCGCTTATCGTATGCGTGGAGGGGATAGTCGGTGGTGAAATGCAGTCCGCGGCACTCCTTGCGCTCCAAAGCAAAGCGGGTGATGAGGTAGGCGGTGTTGATAAGGTTACGCAGTTCACAGATGTCCTTGCTTGCCTTCACGCGCTTAAAAAGGTTCTCCGTCTCTTCGTAGAGGATGTCCAGGCGGTGCCAGGCACGCTTCAGTCGAAGGTCGGAGCGCACGATGCCCACATAGTTCGACATGATTTCTCCCACCTCCTTCACGCTCTGCGTGATGAGAACCTTCTCCTCATTGGTCATCGTTCCCTCATCATTCCATTCTGGCACCTTCTCGTTGAAGTCATAGAGGTCAACATGTTCCAGCGAGTGACGGGCTGCAGCATCGGCATATACCACAGCTTCAATAAGTGAGTTAGAGGCCAGGCGGTTGCCGCCGTGTAGTCCTGTGCAGGAACATTCGCCTACGGCATAGAGACGTTCGATGTTGGAGCAGCCGTTCAAATCGACCTTGATGCCTCCGCACATGTAGTGGGCGGCAGGTCGGACGGGAATATAGTCGGTGGTGATATCGATACCGATACTTAGACATTTCTGGTAGATATTCGGGAAATGGCGGCGTGTCTCTTCCGGATCTTTGTGGGTGACATCCAAGCAGACGTGATCCAGACCGTGTATCTTCATCTCCTTGTCAATGGCACGTGCTACGATATCGCGGGGTGCCAGGGACAGACGCTTGTCATATTTCTCCATGAATGTCTCCCCATTGGGAAGCTTCAGGATGCCGCCGTAGCCGCGCATCGCCTCCGTGATGAGGAAGGCGGGGTGTGTTTCTCCCTGATGGTAGAGGGCTGTGGGGTGGAACTGCACGAACTCCATGTCTGCCACCGTCCCCTTGGCACGATAGACCATCGCTTCGCCATCGCCCGTTGCAATGACGGGATTTGTTGTCGTCTGATAAACAGCACCGCAGCCGCCCGTACACATTACTGTCACTTTCGACAGGTAGGTGTCCACCTTCTCCGTCTCTGGGTTCAGCACATAGGCGCCGTAGCAGTTGATATAAGGAGTACGGCGTGTGACGCGTGCCCCAAGATGGTGCTGGGTGATAATCTCTACAGCAAAATGGTTCTCCTTTACATCTATATTTGGGCATGCCCGTACGGCAGCCATCAGTCCGCGCTGGATTTCTGCTCCCGTGTCATCAGCATGATGTAAGATGCGGAATTCCGAGTGTCCGCCCTCACGGTGTAGGTCGAAGTCACCATTCTCCTTGCGGTCGAAGTTCACGCCCCATGTCACCAGTTCCCTGATCTGCTCCGGGGCATTCCTCACCACCTGTTCCACAGCCTTGCGGTCGGAGATATAGTCTCCTGCTATCATTGTATCTTCGATATGCTTCTCGAAGTTGTCCAGTTCCAGATTCGTGACACTCGCCACGCCCCCTTGGGCAAATGATGTGTTGGCCTCGTCGAGACTTGTTTTACATATCATACACACACGTCCCTTGCCGGAGCGTGCCACCTTCAGTGCATAGCTCATGCCGGCAACACCGGCACCGATGACCAGAAAATCGTATTTGTATATCATTGGAAAAAAATTGTCATTACATATAACATCTTTCTCACACCATCCGGGGGTGTGTATGATATTTCTGAGCAAAGGTACAACTTTTCTGTTAAACACAACTCCATGAACGTCAACAATTACACTTTTTTACATCTTTTGTTATCCCCCCAAGCTCCTCACGTCTGATAAAAGGATAGAGATTGTCCTTTCGCGTCATGAAAGCTTGCCTTTTTCTAATGAAAAACACCCTAAACCTTTTGCATGTCAGTCCTTTTTTGTATCTTTGCGATGAAAAATAGGATACATTCAACCAACTATCAACCGCAACAATCAAAAAAAAGACTGCTATATGAACAAGAAGACCTTACTCCTTTCGCTCTCATTGCTAATCTCGACAATGAGCTTCGCATTCAGCATTCTGCCCAGCACCGACTCCGAGAGCCACTGGTACACGTTCTGCTCGACCCTGCGCAGCAGCATGTATATGACAAGCAACGGCCCCGGACAGGTCGTCACGGGCGGCAGCCAGACGAACTTCGCCAACACGATGTGGAAGTTTGTGGAACGCACGGACGGCTCCTACGACATCATCAACCGCAACGACGGCTCTTTCCTCTCTCCGGCCGCCGCCTACAACAGCGCCATCCGCACAGCCACCGCACAGCCTTCTGCCGGCTGGACGCTGAAAGATGCTGCCACCAGTGGCATGTGCATCGTGGTAAGCGGCAGCGTGGAGCTCAACCAGACCACCAGCGAATATCAGTTCCAGCTGTTCAACTGGGGCGGAGGCAACAACACCACCGACGCCGGATGCCAGATGACGGTGATTGAATACACGGGGGACCCTGTCTCCGAATACGGGGAGATGACTGCCGTGGAAAGCCTGATGACAGGCTGGTACCAGATCAGATACGCCAGCAGCGACTATGCCGGCCGCTATATCCACAACCGCAACACCGAATACAGGCAGAACGCCTCCAACAGCTATCCGCTCTTCGTACAGACTGCGGCTGCCACACCCGCCGAGGACGACGCCACCTACTATGTGCGCATTGAGCGCAACGGCACCAACCTGCGGGTGCGTTCCGCCAACGGACACTACATGAATGCCAACGCCTGCGCAACGGTGTCGCCGGTGAACATCAGCGTGACACACGACGATAACGGCTTCCGCTTCTCTACCTACTGGTGCTACTTCCCCTCACTGGACAACATCTGGGGAAAGTCTTCCTCTGCCAGCGCTGCACGCTATGCCCTCACCCGCATCAACGCCAACCAGCTTGTTGACGAATGGACGGTGAGCATCACCAATGCCACAGCTGCCGGCGAGGTCATCAACAACCCTAGGGTCGTCTGCACCAACAGTAACCTCAAGGGCATCAGCACCGTCTATAACGGAGGAACGCTGTTCTTTGTCAAGGGGACAGTGCCTGCGGCAAGCGACTTCTCCCTGACGGGAAGCTCCGGCAACTGGAACTTCAACATCAATGTCCAGGAGAAGACCATCACAGCCTCTCCTGGTGTGGAGACCAGCATCGAGGAAGGCTACTCCTACAAGATCATCAACGCAAGCGGGCGAGGCGGACTCTACTACAGCCCCAACCAATCCGCACAGTTCGTGTGGTCCACGGGCGTGAGCGGTGCTTCCGAGGCTGCCGATGCCAACCACCGCTGGGTGTTCATCCCCACCGGCGAGGAGAATACCTATTATATATATAATGTGGGACGCCAGCGCTACATCGAACCCACCGCCAGCGGCACCTACAGCACCCTCAAGGGAGGCAAGAGCTGGACCTTCACGCCCAACAAGGTGGCCGTGCGCGTTGTGAAGACCGACGACAAGACCTTCACCTTCCGTACTGCTGAAGGCAACACCTACCTCTCGGTGAGTAACTCGTTCAACGGTCCCGTCATCTCTTACTATGCAGCGGGCGACGAAGGAGTGCCCTTCTACATCAGCGAGAAGAGCGAGATTAGCAGCACCATCACACAGCAGATAGAGAACGCCTCGCAGGGTCTCATGCTGAGCGAGGTGACCGTCAAGCAGGGCTACCAAACGGCAGGACGCGGCAACCAGAAGGATGTGCTGCTGAGGATCGACTTGATGGGATTCAACAACACCTCCGTCATACCCACGGAAATAGACATCACCCTGACAGGCTCCACCCTGAATAACATTGATGCCGTAACCGTATATCAGACCAACAATCCCGAGTTCTATGCCGACAACAACCCCGTCAAGCTTGGAGAGGTGGCATCTCCCACCGCCAACATCCTGAACATACCTGTTGACCCGTACAAGCTGCAGACAGGCAATAACTACTACTGGGTGACCGTTGCCGTCAAGGAGGACGCCACGCTGGGAGTGGCCCTCGACGCGCTGCTTCGGGCCATCAAATACAAGGACAACGATGAGGACCTCTCGCTCACCACGACCTCCATCGGCAGTCCGACAGGCAGTGCCAAGGTCTATGCCACACAGAGCATCGCATATGTGCCCACCTCCGACAACTGCCGCTTCTACCGCATACCGGCCATGATCCTCGACAAGGAAGGCAACATCGTGGTGGCCATGGACCGCCGCTACAACAGCAATGCCGACCTCGGAGGACATAAGATTGACGTGAGCGTGCGTCGAAGCGAAGACGGCGGCCATAACTGGTCGGCACAGCACATCATTGCCACCGGCGACGGCTCCACGCAGAGCGACTACGGCTATGGCGATGCCGCCTTGGCACGCACCAAGAACGGACGACTCATCTGCGTGATGGCTGCCGGCTCCGTGATGTACTGGAACGGCATGCACTGGGCAACGATCTGTATCAGCGACGACAACGGACTGACATGGACGGCGCCCAGACAGCTCTACACCTCCAACTTCACCGACCTGGTGAACAACAAGACCAACGAGCTGGGCTTCTATGGCAATTTCATCTCCTCAGGAAAGGGACTCACCACCTTCGACGGCACCGTGATGTTCACCACCAACTGCCTGACACATGATGACCACGGAACACCGCAGTGCTACATTCTCTCCTCCGCCGATGAGGGAGAGAACTGGACCCTCGGACCCGCCAATGCATACACCGCGTGCGACGAGTCGAAGCTGGAACAGCGCAACGACGGCACCCTCATCGTCTCCGTACGACAGAGCGGCGACCGCGGTTTTAACACCGGTAGTCCTGACGCCACATCATGGGGCACCAAGTGGCGTACCAATGCCATCACCGGCAATGCCTGCAATGCCGACATCCTGGTTTATAGCCGACTGACAGAAGGGGAGCCCAACGTCATGCTGCACTCCTACGTCAAGTCGGGTTCGCGCCAGAACCTCACCCTCAGTCGTAGCCTCGACGAAGGAAAGACTTGGTCCGACCTCATGAACATCCAGCCGGGCGGCTCTGCTTACTCCACCATGATCAAACTGCCCAACGGCGATGTGGGCATCCTTTATGAAGACGAGTCCTACTCTGCAGGCAACGGCTATGCCCAAACCTTCGTCACCGTCACCAAGGAACAGATCATGAAGGACGTGCCCAACGGCATTGAGACTATCGAGAGCCCCGCCGCCCAGTCGCAGTCCACCGCCATCTACACCCTCGACGGCCGACAGGTCAATGCTCCCCAGCGCGGCCTGAACATCATCCGTCAGGGTGACGGCACCGTCCGCAAGGTTATCATCAAATAATCCGCGCTACGGACATACAGCCCCCTTTATCCTGTAAGAGGGCACCTCTTTTCTTGTGATAGGATTGAGTTGATCTAGTAAAATAGTCTATTTTATTTAGTAATATAGTCTATTTTGGTTTGTAAAATAGTCTATTTTACATTACAAAAGGATTCCTTTCACCCCACAGAAGGCTTCCTTTTGCGTTTCAAAGGTCTAAGGACTTGCAAAAAGGAAGAAGATGTCGATAGGCGCCTATCGACATCTTCTTCCTTTTGTTTTCGATAATCGGGAAGATAGTTACCTCGTCAGGGAGAACTTCAGGGAGAGTCCGAAGTCACGGGTTGTCGTGGGATAGCTGTTGGAGGCAAGGAGCGGGGTGTTAGTCTGACGGTCGTAGTAGAAGCTGAGGGTGAGGAGCTTCGACAGTGTATAGTCGGCCATGAAGGAAATCTTCAGCGCCTCGTTGCCGCTGCTGGCGGTGCTCACGCAGGATGCGATGTCGCGAGTGATGGCGGCCTGTTTGCGCAGACTGACATCAAGGCGGAGGTTCAGGTCGTGGTTGAAGCTGCCCTTGGCGTTGTTTTTCTGGTTCTTACTGTTAGTGGCATTGGCGTTCTGCTTATTGGCACTGCTGCCCTTACCCCTCACCGCACGGTGGTTGCGCTTGAAGATATTGAAGCTGAAGTTGTTGATCTTATAGCCGGCACCGAACACCCAGTCGTTGCTCGTTGACTCGTTGAGCTGCACGCTGGTCATGCTCAGCGAGAGCACGCGAGTGGTACGGTACTCTATCTTGCAAGTGAGGTTGTTCTGTAGGGTCACGTCAATGCCGAGCAGCGGAGCAAAGGCTTCGTTGATGCTCACCGTGGAGATGTTATACTTCGAGCTGGGTATGGGGTTGCCCGTGGTGGCATCGGCAATGAAGCCCATGCCGCCCATGAACTCCAGATAGGTGCTATAGGAGTTATAGGAGCCGATGGCGAAGACGCTCTTGTAGGAGTGGTTCAGGTTAACACTCTTGAAGACATCGCGGAACCACGGCAGCTTACCCAGTCCACTGTAGCGGATGCTCCAGTTGGGCAGCAGGCGCGAGAGGGCGGGGAAGAGCTCAAGCGAGCCGCCGCTCATGTTGGTGTAGGTGGAGAGGAACGCGGGAATCATCACGTCGGCACTGTACTTGTTGACGGTTCCGATGGTGGGGTCGAAGGTCTGACCTGCTTGTGCGAAGCCGCTGGGATAGACCGCTCCTGCATAGCGTGCCTCCACCTTGTCGCGGAAGCGGTCGAGGGCATTGCAGAACTTGTCGAAGGTGGCACTGTGGTAGCCGCTGTTGGCATCGCCCGTGCTCTCGAAGGCAGAGCCTAGGGAGATGGTTGTCATGGTGAATGTGCCGCTCTCTGTGGTGGGTGAGCTGGCGTACATATACTGTATGCTCTTTGCCGTGGTCTGCGTGCGGCTGGCGTTGAGGTCGATCTTGAAGTTCTTCACCGGCTCGAGGGTCATGCGTATCTGCAGGTCCTCGGTCTTGTTGGTGTTGGCAGGTGTCGCCACGGAGTCGGCCATGAGCAGCCAGCGGTTGTCGCGTGCCTTGTCGATATAGGACTCATCGGCAAAGCCGAAGGCGAAGTCGAGGCCGGGTGCCATGGCGTTGGTGCGGCGGGTCTGTCCGAGCATGTCGCCAATGTTCGGCATGAAGCCGGGCAATGACATGGTGTACTGGTTGCGGTAGGAGATGCTGACCGTGCGCAGCGACATGGCAAGGCGGGCGGCGAACTGTGCGGCCTTGTACCATCCCTTCTCCTCCAGCGGGTCTTTCGGCGTGATGGTGACCTTCACCTTCGTGGCACTGTCCACGCGGCTCTTGATGCGGATCTTGTTTTCGTCAATCTTGCGGAACTTCAGTTTCATCTGCTTGCCGTCCTCTGTCTTGGCGAGCAGGGAGAAGCGCTTGGTCTTCTTGCCGTGGTTCAGCTCGAGGGTGGTGTCGGGTAGCAGGGTGATCTCCTTCACGAAGCTCTTGGAGTTCTTCGGCAACTCCTTTTTCTGCTGGGCAGCCTTCTTGTCAGCCTGACTTCCTGGCTTCTTGTCTCCCTGGCTTCCTGTCTCCTTGTCTTCCTGACTTCCTGACTTCTTGGCTTCTTCCTCTTCCTTTTTCTTCTTTGCCTCCTCTTCTTCCTTTTTCTTCTTCTCAGCTGCATGCTTCTGTTCCTTGGCACGTTTCTCACGGGTAATCTCGGCCTGGCTCTTCTCCTTGTTGAACTTCTCGTTCACCTTCTTCAGGAAAGGCACATGGTTGTAGAGCTTCTCGAGGTTGAACTGTGAGTTGATGTTCATCGTGCGGTTGTTGGAGATGTTGTTGCCCAGCGACGTGCCGTCCTCGAGGTCTGTGCCGCGCACCCAGTTGTAGGTGGCGTTGTAGTCGGCATTGGCTGTCACCCAGTCGAAGATGGGAATGAGGTTGATGGGAACCTGGTAGGAAGCCTGGAACGACTGGTTGTAGTCGAGGGGCGTTCCCATGTTTCGGATGCTGGTCCACACGGAATCCTTCCATGCATGGTACTGGTCGGGATAGAGGTCTTTGTTGACAGGCACATAGGGCTCTTCCACCTCGGCACGCGTGGTACTGTGGAAGGTCATGTGGAGGTTCTTCGTCAGATCCCAGCGCAGGTTGAAGTCCCTGTTCCAAAGGAACTGCGAGCTGAAGGTGACGGGCACCTGTGAGCCGCCGAGGTCTTCCATGTCGCGCTCCTGCAGCTCGTGGTAGGTGCGTGTGAGCTCCGTGTTGTAGGCCACGTTCTGCGGCAGGTAGTTCAGGCTCAGCATCTTCGCGATGTCCAGCCACTTCGTCTTGCTCTTCTTCAGTATCGACTTGAACGGCTCGAAGGGCTGATAGACGGGCGTCCATGTGTAGTTGAGTGAACCGCGCCAGTTGTCATCCCGCTCATAGACGGTGGTCTCACCCGATGTGCGTCGGCTGGAGTGACTGTAGCTCAGCGAGAAGTTGGCGGGGTCGATGGGGGTGGGGTGGCGCTTGTTCTGGATGCCCACGCGCACGTTGGAGAGAGAGAAGTTATAGTTGCGTGTGCGTATGACGGCAATGCTCTCGATGGAGTCGCGTTCGTGGCTGTCCATGGCGTCGAGGGCATCTTCAAGCTTCATGTCGGTGTCCAGCGGGTTGTACTTCGGACGGGTCTCTTCCTGCGAAACGGAATAGTAGAGCGGTGCCGTGACCTTCGCCTTCTCGGGGAAGAACTTACCTAGCTCCAGGTTGGTGGTGACGCTGTAGGTCTTGAAGTTGTCGTTGGAGCGTTGCTGCACGCCTTCCTCCAGTCCGCCGAAGCCTTCCGTGACATAGCGGCCCTGCACGTTCACGGATCCGAAGTCGGAGAGCTGCACGTTGAGGTTGGCCTGTGCTGCCCATCCGCCCGTGTTGTTGTATTCCATCAGGCGGAGCTCGTTCACCCACACCTCACCGCTCTTCTGCGTGTTGCTGAGGTTGCGCACACCGATGACGATGGTCTTCACCTCGCCCAGCGTGGGGTTACCCATCACGCTCACCTTGTTGTTGGGCCGTCCGTCGGCATAGGCACTGTAGGCACGGTTGTAGGAGGCCAGTCCCTGCGACTTGGCACGGTTACGCTCCTTCTTGATGTTGGTAAAAATCTCCAGCGGGATGTCGAGGATGTTCTCCTCCGGCCATACCTGCAGACAGCTGTAGCCAGAGTAGGTGTCATAGTGTCCGGGAGGCGTGAGCTTCAGCGGAATCTCGTATTCGTAGTAGTTGTTCTTGTAGTCGCTGCCCAGTCGGATGAAGAGTGCCAGCTGGTTGTCGGTGAGCTCGGTGACGTTCTGCTCCATGGCATTGGCATGAACGAACATCTGCATGCGCTTGTACTGGCGCAGGTCTAGGGTGGTGTTCTTATAGACCGCCTTGCCCTCACCGTTGGAGAGGTTGGTGACGGTGATGTCGAGTGCCTGCTCGTTGTTCTCCACCAGCTGCGGCTGCGTGGGGTCGAGGGCACGCTGGATGCCCGGCGGCAGCACATAGTTGACGGGTGTCTTGTCGTTGTTCTCCTCGATATTGACGGCGCTCACCGACATGTGGCCGGTCTGAGAGGCGGCATTGTCGATGTTCTGTTCATACACACGCCACTCGCCCCTGACAAGGTCGAGGCTTCCGAAGCGGAGGATGACGGGATGTTCAAAGTTCGTGAGGAACATACGCATGAAGCGGATGCTGGAGAAGTCGGTGATGGCTCCCTCGCGGCGTTCGTAGTTGTCGAGGGGAATGCGGAACTGGTACCATGTGACAGGCTCCTGGTTTCCGTTGCGGAGCTTCGGCGAGGTCTCGCGCTTGTCTACGATATAGTTGTGGCCCACCACGAGATCTTCCGGTCGGATACTCACACGGTACTGGTAGTATTTCTCGTATTCGTTGAGGGTGTAGTCCTGGTTGATGTCCTCTACGTCGGGCGTGGTCTTGTAGGAGGAGTCGTAGCCGCCGGTGCTTCCGTCGGGGGAGTTGCCCTGCGGGTTGTTGATGCGTTTGTAGCGTTGCAGGATGCTTGCCTGTACCAGGTCGAGGTCGGCACCGCGGAAGTAGTGGTAGTCATCGTTGGCGGGGTCGTTCATGATGGAGTCGAAGACCTCCGGCGAAACCCGTCCCTGAATGGAAGTGAGGAACTCCTGATAGCTTTCAAAGTTCTTCTCTTCCTCATCGGTGAGGCCGTTGAAGCCCACGTCCTGACGGAGGCGGCTGCCATTGCTGTTGGCGAAGGAGTAGGTGACGGTGGTCTGGTTAGGCACCTTTCCCCATTGTGTGAGGGTGTAGCGTTCAGAGCCATCCACGGGCATACCGCTCTCGTAGAACTTCTTACCGTCGCGAAGCACATCCTCGCTCACCTCACCGAGGTTGATGTAGAAGTCGCCGCCCAATGGAGTGCCGTCCTGGTTGACGATGGAGCCGCTGGCATCCCGCTGGTAGATGAAGGGATCCATCAGCCAGAACTCTATATACTCGATGTTCGCCTGCTCGAAGTCGCTGGTCTCCAGCTTGCGCATCATACCGCCCCAGTGGCGTGACGGGTTGTTCAGTGTGCCGTCGAGGTTCAGGTCGGGATTGAAGTTATACGGGCCTCGCTCGTTGGGATAATAGGCGATGTTGAGAATGGGCAGTGTGCTGGTGGCACCATTGTAGGAACTCTGGTCGCGGTTCGGATAGAGCTCGCGCACATACACCTCGCGCACATAGTGGTTGGAGAGCTGGTTCAGGTCGCTCTTGATATGGGCGGGTGTCAGCGAAGAGGAACGGCGTGTAAAGAGCGGGTCGATGGTGTACCATGCCATCTGGGAACGGTTGTAGCCGCTGGAGAGTGTTGCCTTGTCGCTGTGCTCGGGGAACAGGCTCGGCACACTGGAGAGCTGCCAGCCAGTGGCTCCCGACACGTCGATGGCATTCTTCGTGTTCTCGAAGTCATCGAGATAGGAAGCGTTGCTCTGTACACCTTTGCTCTGTCCGGCAATGAGGTGGGCAAACTCTCCCGTGAACGAAATCTGAGAGGGCTGTGATACATGCAGGAGCGGAATCTTATTGAGCATGTTGGTGAGCCACTGGCTCTCCTTCTTCCAGTTGAGGCTCAGTCCCCATAGCGTGTTGTTGAGGGGCTCGCTGCCCATGGTGACCTTCGAGGTCAGAGCCTGCTCCATGAGGTGCTGGAAGGTACCGCTCAGCTGGAGGTTCTTATTGAAGTCGTACTGCCAGTTCAGTCCGAACATCGTCTTGCGCTGCTGGCCGTAGTCGGTATTGCTCTCCGAGGAGACGCTCACGGCTGTTCCCGCATCGATGATGCTCTGGTTCAGGATGGTCACCTCACCTGCGTTGTAGTCCACAGTGTAGTCGGAGCCCTCGGTCAGCGTGACGCCGCCTGCCGTGACCGTCACAGAACCCTGCGGCACGTTGTAGGCACCCAGGGAGATGACATTGGCATTGGTGCCTCGGAACTGTCCGACGAGCATATACTTGTCTTTCTCTGCAATCTGCTTGGCGATGGTCTTCGTAGAGTCGTAGAGCTCGGTGAAGGCATAGCCGGCAGCCTTGTCGGTGCTCACGCCCTTGTTCACCAGGAATTTATAGAGATAGCTTCCGAAAGGCTCTGTTGCGGGGAAGAACACGCGGCCGTTGGTGACGGTGTAGCCGGGAACGAAGTCAAAGTAGCCATTGGGGTGGGCCTTCATGTTGTTGTCCAGACGGTCGGCACCCAGCACACGAATGAGCAGCTGGTCTTTCACCTGGGGCTCCGGCAGATAGGTCAGATAGACGCCTGCCGTGTCGCTCTGGAACTTCACGTCTAAGCGGAACTTGTCTTTCTCCACACTGGAGGCGAGGTAATAGACGTTGCGCATCATCAGTCGCCAGTTGCCTTGCTGCGGGTTGTTGCTGGTGTTCTTCAGCGACTTCACGAAGAGGGCTTCGTTGACATTGGTGTTGTCGCTTGCAAACTCACCCACCTGATAGGTCTGTCCACCGTAGGTATATTCATAGGCCACGGCCAGCACCTGGTCGGTCTGCAGCGTGGTCTTCAGGCTGACGTAGCCCAGGGCGTTGTTGACGGTGTATTCCGAAGAGCTGAGCAGACGTGCACTTTCCAGTTTCTCATAGTCGTTGCCACCGGCGAAGTTGCTGATACCGTCGAGGATGGTCGTCGTCTGGTCGATGTCGCGGGCTGCGGCATAGGTTCCCACCATGGCGGCATACTCGCCGTTGGCCTGGTTGGAGGGGACGCCCTGACCTGTTCCTCCCCAGATGGGGTTGGAGACATGGGAAGGTTCACCGAGGTCGGTCAGTGCCACGATGTTACGGGTGTTGGAGGTGCTTCCCGTCTTGTTGGTTACCCAGATCTCCACACGGTTGATGGTGACGCCGGTGGTGAGGTTCGGCAGGGTGCGCATGGCGGCATCGTAACGCTCGCGGAAATAATGGGAGAGGAAGAAGTGGCGGTTCTCTTCATAGTCGGCCACATCAATCTCAAAAGGCGTGAGCTGAACTCCACCACGGGAGCTGACGCTACTGGTGTTCGACTTCTTCTGCGAGGCGACGAGCTGCAACTGGAGCTTGCCGAACTGCAGGTCGGTGCGCAGACCGAAGAGCGAGGTGGCACCCTTGATGAGAGAGGAGTTGGAGGGGAAGGACACGTTACCAGCCTCTACGAGCTTGATGATCTCGTCTTCCTTTCCGTCGTATTTCAGTTTGAGGTTCTGCGCATCATAGTCAAAGGTGGCATCGGTGTTGTAGTTCAGGTTCATGTCCACCTTGTCGCCCACCTTACCGTTGACATGGAGGTTGATCTTCTCATCGAAGTCGAGGGTGTGCGTCTTGCGGTTACGGATGGGGAGCGACGGGTTGTCGATGTCTTTCAGCGTGGCTCCGAACTTCAGTTCTGCCGTTCCCTGTGTTTTTATGCGAACGCCGCCAGGACCGAAGATCTTCTCTGCGGGACCCAACTCAAAGTGCATGTCGGTGAAGTCGAATTTCTCCTTACCCTTGGCTTGGTAGATCTCATCGTTCTTTTTGCGGAAGTACTCGCGCATCTTCTGCTGTGTCGTCCAGTTCAGGTATTCCTGCGGCGTCATCATGATGGGCGCATTGATCCAGGTGTTTCCCATCTTCTTTCCGAAGACATAGCGCTCAAGGGTGTCGTTGTATTCCACCTGTTGTTTCATGTTCTCCGGACTCTTCAGGTCGATGGCCTGTTCGTCGAGGTCGTCAACAGTGATGGGGGTGGTGCGTTGTATCTTCCAGCGTGGGTGGAGGAGCGAGTCGGGAATCTCCTCGTCCTCGTAGAGTGTGGGCTGTGCGATGATGGAGTCCTTGGCGGACTTGTCGTTTTTCTTCTTGTCGTCAGCAGGCATATACGGCAATGTGATGGCATAGCTCACCATGCTTATGGCGAACAACGTCATCATCATTCCATATGTCTTTTTCACCTTCATCTATTAACCTACTAACCTATTAACCTACTCCTCACTTAATCATTTTCAGTGCCATTTTCACTACTTGTTCCACAGGCATGTCGGGATGTTCCTGCAAAAGGGCGTTCACCACCTTGGCAGTGGGAGCGGGCGAGAAGCCAAGCATGGTCAGTGCCGCCATGGCCTCGTCGTGGGTCTGGCGGTTGATGGCTGCTGTTGGCATGACGGCAGCTCCTGTGGCGGCCCCGGCAAAGAGGTCGCCACCCATCTTGTCGCGTAAGTCAACGATGATACGCTGGGCGGTCTTCAGACCGATTCCCTTCACGCCCTTGAGTAGGCGCTCGTCGCCACTGGCTATGGCGTTGGACAGTTCTGCCGGCGACATGGCGGAAAGAATCATGCGCGCCGTGTTAGACCCCACGCCGCTTACGGTGATGAGCAGACGGTAGAACTCCCGTTCCTGTTTCGTGCTGAATCCGTACAATGTGTACGAATCGTCGCGTCCGCCGGTCATGATGGCCTCATGGACAAAGAGCTTCACTTGCTCCTTTCCCTGAATAGCCGAAAAAGTATTGAGCGAAATGTTCAGCGCATATCCCACCCCTGCTGCCTCAACAACAGCCATCGTAGGGTTTAGCTCTGTCAGTTCACCCTTGATATATTCTATCATAGCATTTTGTATATATACAATAAAATAAACGAAGAACCCCGCCTTTTATTGCATATAACCCCTCTTTTTTGCTCGGCTCGAAGAGACGCTTTCGTAGCTTTGCGGAGAAAGAACTCCCCGAACTCCCTGAACTCCTTGAACTCCTTGTCTCCCTGCCTCCTTGTCTTACACGCTCACTTCCGCCTTGATATGCGGCCAGGGATCATAGCCCTCCAATTGGAAGTCCTCATACTGGAACGAGAACAAGTCCTTCACGTCAGGGTTGATTTTCATTACGGGCAGCTTGCGCGGTTCGCGGGTGAGCTGCAGGCGAGCCTGGTCGAGGTGGTTCAGATAGAGGTGGGTGTCGCCGGTGGTATGGATGAAGTCGCCGGCCTCCATTCCCGTGACCTGTGCCATCATCATGAGCAGCAGCGCATAGGAAGCAATGTTGAACGGCACGCCGAGGAACGTGTCGGCAGAACGCTGGTAGAGCTGGAGTGAGAGGCGCAGTTTTCCTTCCTGCTTGGTGCTGGGTGCCGTGTAGAACTGGAACATCGTGTGACAGGGCGGCAGGGCCATCTTGTTCACCTCCGCCACGTTCCAAGCCGATACCATCATGCGGCGGGAGTCGGGATGGTTTTTCAGCTGGTCGAGAACCTGTTGGATCTGGTCAATGGTGCCGCCGTTGTAGTCGGGCCACGACCGCCACTGGTGTCCATAGACAGGACCGAGCTCGCCGTTCTCGTCAGCCCATTCGTTCCAGATGCGCACACCATGCTCCTGCAGGTACTTCACGTTCGTGTCGCCTTTCAGGAACCACAACAGTTCATAGATGATGCTCTTCAGGTGGAGCTTCTTCGTTGTGAGCAAGGGGAAACCTTCCTCCAAGTTGTAGCGCGACTGTGTGCCGAAGATGCTGATGGTGCCTGTTCCTGTGCGGTCGGTCTTTTCTGCTCCTTCTGTCAGGATTCTATTCAGTATGTCTAAGTATTGCTTCATAATTCTCGGGTATATAGGTTGATTTGATTCTCCATTCCTTGGGGTAGAGGTTGTTGGCACGGTTGCCGATGTTCTTCGCCATGCCGAGCGACTGTCCCATGAAGGTCACCACTACCGGACCACGGGGCGTGTCCTCCGGAAGTACGATCGCCTCTCTGCGCAGATAGCTGATGGCTTGACGATAGTCTGTCTTCACATGCGGCGCATCGGCTGCCTCTTGTATCTCGTTGAGGAACGTCGGTTCCATGATGTTCAGTTTCGTTGTTTCCAGATGGCGTCCTTTCTTTGGGAGCGGGGCGGGGAGCGGTTCGCCCACTTTCCTCAGCACCGCCATGAACAGCCCTTCTCCCCGGGTGCGTCCTGGGATGAAACGATAGACAGGGACTTGGAAGTCGGGGAGCAGGGAGCCTGTGATGTGCCAGTCATCTTCAATGGGGACTTGGATGGGCTCTGCCCCCAACTCCTCACAGATCCAGCGCACGTTCTCTTCATTCTCATGAGTGTTGAATGTACAGGTGGAGTAGAGCAGAAAACCACCGGGTTGCAGGCATGGCCAGATGTCGCTGACAATCTCCCGCTGCAGTCGCCAGCAGCGTTCCACATTCTCCGGACTCCATTCCCTGATGGCTCCCTCGTCTTTTCTGAACATACCCTCGCCGGAGCAGGGAACGTCTGCCAGGATGATGTCGAACATCAGGCCGGCCTTCCTGTAGTCGCGGGGGTAGTTGTTGGTAACTATGGATGAAGGATGAGCAGCGGGCAACTGCCATTTCTGCAGGTTCTCACTGAGAATCTGGGCACGCTGGCGGATGGGCTCGTTGCTGTAGAGTGTGCTGCCTTCGGGCAATACCGACAAGGCGCAGGTGGACTTCCCGCCAGGAGCGGCGCAGAGGTCGAGGGCGGTAAGACCCCCTCCTAACCTCCCCGAGGGGAGGGATGAGATGGGTGAGGGATGATGAAGGAGCGTACGGAGCACATGCTCCGTGAACATGGAAGAAGCTTCCTGCACATAATAGCAGCCGCTGTGGAGTAGGGGATCGAAGGTGAAGTTAGGACGTTCCTCCAAGTAATAGCCGTATCTGCTCCAGGGAACGGGAGTGGCGGAAGGAACGGATGCCGTCGGCGCATAGGGGTTTAGCCGGATGCTCACAGGCGGTTTTGCCTCCAGTGCCTGACTGAAGGTGGCATAAAGCTCTTCGCCCATGATCTGACGGGTATATTCCTCAAATTCCTTTGGTACCTGCATTTCTCCTTGACTCCTTGTCTCCTTGTCTCCCTGCCTACTCAATATAATACTCAAAATCCCCCTCCGGCTCCTGCTGCTGCTTGGGCTTGGGTGGGTTCTTCAGTTGTCCCTTCTCATCGAACATTCCGTAGGTGGTGCGCAGTACGATGAACTCCGTGCGGCGGTTCAGCTGGTTGCAGATCTCCTGCTTCTCCTCATTGTCAATAGCTTTGATGAAGTCTTCGGTGAGCACGTCACCCTCCTTCAGCCAGTCGTACTTGGCAGCCACCTTCTTGCGGATGGTCTTCGGCTTCTCCTTGCCATAGCCTACGGGTGTGAGGCGGTCTTCGGCAATGCCGTGCTCGATGAGATAGTTGACAACAGACTCGGCACGACGCTGTGCCAGTCCCTTGTTATATTCCGAGGACCCCTTGTAGTCGCAGTGGGCAGAGAGCTCGATGGTTACATTCGGGTTCTCGTTGAGAAGCTCCACCAACTCGTCCAAAGCCTTGGTTGACTCCGGGCGCAGGGTGGACTTGTCGAAATCATAGAAGATGTTGTCGATGAGCACGGGAGCGGTGAGGCTGGCCAATGGGAACTGCAACACATATTCCTCAGACTCATCTGTCGCCTTCACCTGCAGTTCTTCCTTATGGTTGAGATAGCCTTTGCAGGTGGCCAGCAGAACATAGTTCACGCCCGGCTTCACCACTCTTGTAAATGAACCGTCGGAGCGCATGCTCACTTTCTCATTGGTGCCGTCGTTACCTACGAGGTGCACCACAGCGGCAGGCAGTTCATAGCCATCCATCTCGTACACCCATCCTTTGACGGTCTGTACGATTTCCGGATTCTCGAAACTGTAGATATGATCCCATCCCTTGCCGTCGTTGCGGTTGGAAGAGAAGAATCCTCTGTTATGCGGTCCCTCAAAGGTCATGCCGAAGTCATCACCCTGTGAGTTCAGCGGATAGCCCGGATGCTCCAACAGATAGCCTTCCTTCGCCTTTCCCTGTCCGTTGTTGACGGGATGTGCAATGAAGATGTCCAGCCCACCCATGCCTGGATGACCGTTGGAGGAGAAATAGAAGTCGCCGTTGGGCCGGAAAGCCGGAAACATCTCGTCGCCCGGTGTGTTGATGACATCGCCCAGGTTCTCCACACCGCCGAAGCCGGAGGTGGTCAACCTGACGCGCCAGATGTCCAGTCCGCCCTTTCCTCCCGGCATGTCGGAACAGAAGTACAGCCACATCCCGTCGGGTGAGATGGCAGGATGGGCGAAGCTCGACAGCGTGTCGGAGGTGATCTTCACCTCGCTGACTTTGCCCCAGGAGGCATCCGAACGGGAGGACTTCACAATCTGCGCGTAGCGGGGATAGGACGGGTCGGTGGCACACTGTGTAAGGTACATCTCCCTTCCGTCGGCCGTAAAGGAGCAGGCTCCCTCATCATATTCGGTGTTCACGCCGCCTTCCACGGCCTCCGGCTTACTCCATTTTCCCCTGTCATCCTTCTCGGAGAAGAAGATGTCGCCAGCCTTCGTGCCCGTGATGCCACTGAGCTCGTCGCCCTGTGCTTCATTACGGGTGGAGGTGAAGTAGAGACGCTCCGCATTGTCGCCCCAGAGCATGGGGGAATAGTCGGCACGGCGTGAGTTGAAGAAATCCATCTTCTTCACCGTGTAGCGTGAACCGTTCTGCTTCCATTGCGGAGCCTGTCGGGCAGAAGCCAGACCGTTCTTGGCAAGGAAGCGGTTGTAGGGCAGGAGGTTCGGATCGTTAGGGTCGGGTTCCATGTGTGCAAAGGTGTCCACCAGCATGGTGAACTCCTCGGCGGCAGCCTTGTAGTCACCGTTCTTCAGCAACAGGCGGGCATAGGAGAGGTGGTCTTCCACATCGGCCTGCTGGTAGCGAATGCCATTGCGGTAGGCAGCGATGGCAGCCTGCGTATAGTTGATCTTCTCATAGCAGGTGGCCATCTTCAGCGCCCGCTGTCCTCGGGTTCCGCGATCCTTGGCTGGTGTCTTCTGGTAGGCGCGCTTGAATTGCGTGGCGGCATCATAGTATTCACCCAGTGCGAGGTATTTTTCTCCCTTCTTCATGTTGTGGTCAGCACCGCAAGAAACCATGATGACGGTCCAGCTGACCGTCATCATGGTTATTATTAGAGTTACAATATTTCTTTTCATCATCTTTAAAACGCTATTCTCTGCGTTTTATTGTAACTACCGTTACTCTTCCTCGCTCCAGACATTGAAGTTTCCATTGTCACGGGCCCTGACGGGTCCGTCTCCTCCACCTCCGAACTCAATGCCTTCATTGCTTTCGATCCTTTGAACACTGGTGCAGATGATGTTTTCTTGCAGGATTCCGTCCGGCTTCATTGCGGGCTTGATATATTCTCTTTTCATCATATTGTTGCTTTTTAAAAAATTACTTAATCACGACCTTTTTCCCATTCACAATATACATGCCACGCTTCGGGTTCTGAACCTTGCGGCCCTGCAGGTCGTAGACGGCACCATTATCCATTATCAATTGTCCATTGTCAACTGAATGGATTCCGGTGGTCTCTCCCTCTCCGAAGTTGAGGACGAAGGACCTCACACCGTTGCTCACATCTCCTGCTGTGAGACCGTTGTTCAGTTGGAAGAAGGCACGCTGGCAGCCGATGGTCATGTTCTTGCTGGGATAGTAGAGGGTGCTCGCCGTACTCATGAAGAGCTTGGTCTTGTCCATTGCCATGATGTCAACGGGAGCGTATGTTCCCTGGAACGTGATGTATCCGTCTGTTGAGGTGACGTCCGTCATCGTATCATCGATAGAAACCTTCAGGAATCGAGGATTGACGAGGTCGTTGCCGTCTTCCCACTTCACGAGGTATGGCTTTCCTGCCTCAATGCCGTCCGCCTTCTTGAAGTTGAGGTAGAGAGTACCCTCCTCGAATCCAGTTGCGTGATCATAGCTTCCGTCCTCCTCGTCGAGCTCCACGATGGTGGCACCGGCCAGCGGTGAGGCGAGCAGTGCAGATGCATCCAGCGAGAACGGCACGCACAGCGTGTTCCATGCTCCGTCCTTGTAGAGCGTGCGGTCTGCAAGAATCACCGATCTATTCTGTCCAGATGCTGCAGTGATGGCAGCGGTGTTGTCCTCGCTGTCCGAAAGGATGAACTTGTTTGTCAGCGTCACTGTAAAGTTGGTGATAAAGGCGGAGTTGTTATTTGTTGAATTGCTGTTTGACAGTGTTATGGTCGTAGTCTTGCTGTTGAGCCCACTGGTCATGAGACAGGTTGGCGGGTTCTCCTGGGCCTTGTTCCTGTTGATATTCACATACGTCCCATCCTCGGCCGTCAGCCTGTAAGTCTCAGAGCTTGTTCCGAAATATCCTCCGATGGTGTAGCCGTCGATGAGGTATCCGTCGGGAGCCGTAATGGTAATCACGTCATTCTGTGCCCCTGCAGCACTGGGCTTGATGATGAACACGCGCTGGTCATAGCCGTTTTGACGGTTGAAGGCATTGTAGGATGCGGAAACCACCACGCCCGTTACTCCGGAGTTGGCATTGGTCGTAAAGGTATTCGCCCATCCTGAAGCCGGCGACCATGATCCCCAAGGCGCACTGCTATTGGTCTCACCCTGTGAGATGATGGTGGCAGTTGAAAGGATCTCCTGCTCGTAGAGCTCGTCAATCTTTGCCTCTATCATCTCCTTGCTGATGACAATGTAGTTCATCGCGTAGCAATCCATCTTGTCTTGGTTGCCGATGCTACCATCCTCGTAGATGATGGCGAGGTCGCCGTTGGCAAGCTTCTGCATCGAACTGTAGGCGGCAAAGCCTGGCTGCAGCTTATACACCTCTGTCCACGTTGCACCCTGGTCGAAGCTCATGTAGAGGCGCAGGTCCCTGCGGTAGGTGTTGTAGTCCTTCGTGAGCGTATGCAGTATTACATCAGGACGGGCGGCATCCTCTGTAGCGCGGTTGTAGTAGAGGATGTCGGCGTTACAGCCGTTGGCGTTCATTTCGTTACCCCAGACGCCCTGAGTGCCCCAGGCGTTGATTCCGTCTCCCGAGGCGTCTCCCGTCGTTCGGTTGTATCCGCGGTTTGCCATGGAGTTGTAACTACCACGGCGTACGGAGACGAGCAGTGAGTTGTCGTTCATGATCTCCAGTTTCGACTCGTCGCCACCCGTGAACGCTGGGCTGGGAACGATTTTCCACGAGGTTCCCTCATTATCGGAATAGAGGATATAGTCGTTGGTGGTTCCGTTCACCTTTCCGTTCATGGCGAAAGCCACACGTCCGTTGGAGAAGGTGATACCCTTACCAGCGGTGGTAAAGACTGACTGGAATTCCACTCCGCCCTTGTCAATATCATTGAAGATGTCAGCGGGGGCTGTCCATGTATCGCCATTGTCGGTGCTTTCCATATAGGCCATGTGAAGCATCCCGTTGGGATAGCTGCTCTTGCCCGCTGCCATCAGGCAGATGAGCTTGCCCGAGAGCGTGCGAACCACTGCCGGGTCGCCATAGCCGAAGCCTGCAGCGGTAGATCCGTCGCC
>Ga0247611_10000264_pt1 | contig 109071 bp, 94 predicted proteins | sample 177DNAGHGhighgp2_FD_192422 | JGI IMG/M metagenome (GOLD analysis project Ga0247611, IMG submission 192422) | Sheep rumen microbial communities from Palmerston North, Manawatu-Wanganui, New Zealand - 1770 DNA GHGhigh gp2 | ecosystem: Host-associated > Mammals > Digestive system > Stomach >... | reverse complement strand
TATTTTATTGAATTTATTATTTTATTTAATTATTCAGGGTATATTATTCTATAAGACGAAGTCTCGACCGCGAAGCGGCCTCATCCGTTAAACGAGGGCCTATGTACCGAGTAGGATGAGGAGAGACAGTGTTATACTCCACGGGCTCAGGTTCTTTCAGCTTCAGATGAAAGGTTCTGTGGCTCCGGGAGGGCGTGGAGTATATTCTCATACCTTCATTTCCTTCCTTTCAGTCAGTCATTCCAGAGTTATGTCTTTCTAAGACCCTCTCATCCAGACCTATTTTGTATATTTTGCTGTTTTTAATCAACTTTCTTTTTTTTTAAAAGTATCAGAGAGGGTCTAAAGAAGACATAAAACTAGTAAAATTGTATTATTTTTTAGCCGCCAGATGTCATTTACTATATAGACGTTTTTGTCGAAAAAATAATACATTTATATTTATATTTTATTACAATTATCAGGGTATATTAATAATCAAAATGTCTATTGAGATCCTCTCAGCCAGATACATTTTCGCCCAGAACAGGAATTATAGCCAAATTTCAATATTTTTCTCAATTCGAATCCAAAACACATAAATCCCCCGAGAATTTTTCTCACTCATATCTCTTTGCCTTATTAATGATAATAGATTTTCAGAGGAGCGTCCAATGCAGTATTTTAGTTTATTGTGAGCTTTTTATTCGATTAGGTTATTTTCGCGGGATCCTCCAGTATCTTTTATACTGTATTGGCCTTCTTTTGATTTGGCAATGTGACTGAAGCGTAATAACCGCATCCCCTTAGTGTTTTATATTGAGGGGATTTTCTTTTTGATCATTAGTTGTGTTATATGTCTGATCGGTTTATTAATCAATTTGATCCGACCAAAGACTTATCACGTGAGTTACAGAATATTACTTTAGAGAGGCAGTACAATAGTTTGACGGAGGAGGAGAAGTTACTAGTTTTCCTCAAAATCAATGGTTATAATAGGAAGCCGCCCAGTATTGAGCAATTATATACTGATCCTTATTATTTAGGGGGTATTGATTTTTTTGATGGTGGCAGCAATATATATCAGTTTTGGAAAGACAGTTTGAAGTCTATATTTCCAAGTCCTGTTACCACAAAGTATCCATTTTTGATTCTCAGTGGTGCTATTGGTATTGGTAAGTCAACAATATCCAGATTATGTATGGCGAATACTTATGCCAGGATGTTGTGTATGAACAATCCGTCTAAGACTTTACACTTGGCTCCTAAACCTTTTTCATTTGTAGTATCTCATCGTGACGAAGAGGTTGGTAGGTCTGAGTTTCTTGGCTGGTTTAAAAATGAGGCTCTAGTAAAATCTCCGTTTTTTAAGAATATTAAACCTCGTTTTAAATTACAGTTACTTAGTTCTGGCCCTTTAGGTGGTAAAATAGGTCTTGGTAGTGATGTTATTTTTTATGTCTTATCTGAGGTTAATTTCTACCCAAATCCTCAACGTGCTCAAGGGATTATTGAGTCTGCTTATGGTCGTATGACATCTCGTTTCAATCGCCAATCTTTACAGATGGTTGGAAACTTGATTGTTGACTCGAGTGCTAAAGGTGACGCTAGTGCTACTGAGTGGTTTGTTGATAATACTCCCCCTGATTTAACTTGGAATTGTCACCCAGCGCATTTCGAGGTAAAGCCACAAGATTATAAGGAGAGTGGAGGTAAGACTTTCTCTGTTTATATTAGTGATGGTAAATATCCAAATCAGGTTTTAGCAGAGGATTATAGGCTAGCGGATGATCAAGATCCTGAGCGTGTTATTCAGGTTCCTATTCAGCTTAAGATAGAGGCGAAACAGAATCTAGAGAAAATGCTTCAAGACAAATGTGGTATTAGTACCTCAAGCAGCGATAATTTCTTTGCTGGTTCAATAGCTCATTTATCTAACTGTATGAAGTATACTACTAATCCTGTTCCTGAGATCCTTCATGTCGACTTTTATGACAAGACGGATAGATTGATAGATAAGCTAAGACCGGCTATTGAAAGGATTCCTCGAGGCACTAGTATTTGGATTGGTTTAGATCTTGCTACTATTGATGACTATACTGGTATTTCATGTGTTCAATTTGATAGGTGGATAATACAGGGTGACACTAAGATTCCCAGGATTAAATGTTATTTTAGTGTTGCTGTTAGTAGGAAAGAAGGTCAAGAGACTAGTTTATTCCATATTTTTGACTTAATAATGGGTCTTAAGAAAGAGGGATATAACGTTATTGTTAGTGCAGACCAGGCTTACTCAAAACAGATCCTCCAGGATTGTGAACGAGAGTTTATAACTACAAATGGTCGAATTAGTACTGATAATGTTCCTTGTGAGCCTGCTTTATATCTGAAAAACCTAATAATGCGAGAAAGTATAGAGCTTCCAGAGAATAAAAGGCTACTTAGGGAGGCCTATGACTTAAAATATGTTCCAACAAGAAAAGGTTTTAAGATAGATCACCCAAAGAAAGCCACCAATAATCCTACAGTTTTTGATAGGAATGATGGAAAGGGAAGTAAGGACGTCTGGGATTCTTTAGCAAGTGCTTGTTATAGTTTAAAAATGAGTATTGATGCTGGTGAGGAAGATGGTTACAGTAATGGCATTGATAAACAGCTTGATATAATAGGAACAATGGCTAAGAGTGATAAGGAAAATTCTTATAAGGCCCTTCAAGATAGATTAATTAGCGCTTTTGATTACTGATGATTATATTAAGAAATAAACAATTTATAAATCTTGGTAAAGGAGTTTCCAAAGAGTTACCGAGTGAGGTTCTTGCTATTATCAATAAATCTATAAAGAATGGAGAATTTCCAGTTAAACTTCTTAGATCAAAGAAATTTAGCAAGATAGATGATAGAGAGAATGTTCCCCCCGATATTCTAGAAAAAGCTAAGGTAGAGGGTGTTATTCAGAAGGATCACGATGGGAATTGGAGAATAGTAGCTATTAAGAAAAGAAAGTTTTGGACCCCTAAGTATACCTCAAGGGCCAATGCTGAGTCTGCACTTAAGGCATATCAGGCAAATAAACACTAAGTTATGATTATACTAAAAAACGTACTATATAGCGAAAAGAAGAAGAAGCGGAAGGCTATTAAGAAAAAGTTAACTCCGCTAGACGCCCAATATCTTCAAGAACTTCAAGGTGACTTGGAGAGAGACAAACAGGTAGCGGATGCCACGGCTTTTAATACTAAATTTGGTGCGGGTCTTGCTGGTGCAGGATTAGGTGCAATGGTTGGTAATGTTGCTACGAAGAAATCTTTGGCTGGTACTGCTATAGGCGCTGGTTTAGGCGCTGCAGGGGGATACTATGCTGTCAGAGGGTCCGCAAATAGAAAGAAGGATAGAGATATTGAGGAAGCAATAAAGAGAGAGGCTGACAAGAGAGGCCTTTATGTATCTAGCTCTCCTAGTGATCGTGCTGAAGTTCGTAGAATTCGTCAGGATGAGAAGGATAGAGCAATTCAAGCTCTTCAACTTCAGGCCCAACAAAGAATAGCGGACGAGATGAGAAGAGCTAGATTAGAAAGAAGATATGATAATTCTAAGAAATAAGGAGTTCTCTAATAAGAAAAGTCGTAGAGAGTTAGAGGATGAATACAAATTGATCATACTAAGAGATAAAACTTATTCATTTAAACCTGTAGCTTATGTTCCTGTTGGACGTAGACTAAAAGATGCCAGTGCTTTTGGTGCCCTAGGTGCTATATTAGGGGCCTTAGGTGGTTCAATGGTTGGTGCAATTTTTTGGATCTGCCAAGTATGGTGCTTTAGGAGGGGCGGTTTTATCTGCTTATCTTGGAGGAAAAACTGCTTGGAATACAACTTCTAAGAAGAGTATTGATAAACGAAATCAATTCCTCAAGAAACAATATGAAGCAGCAGAGAAACTGAAGAACCTAGCACTTAAAGATCCTCAAAAGTATCTTACTGATTTATATACTGGATCTATCCAGGATTACAAGAAGTTAGAAAAGAAGTATGGCATACAATTTCCGAAAGACCTTTGGAATTATATAGAACTTCAAAAGAAATTTATCTTATCTCACCTAGTTAAATTCCTGAAAGATAATTCGGACTGTTGGGCTTCTTTAACCAATATAGTTAGACCCATTGACCAAGCTCGTTACCCAGAAATGTGGATACAGGAAGATCTTCAGCTGAATCGTAGAGGAGATACATCTTTACACGAAATTGGTCTAATAACCGACCCTGAACGAGCTGATGATACTGTAGTTTGTTGGTATCCACAGGCTAAAAGTGAGCCGTTTGGTTGGGGACCTCAAGGAGGATTTCCAATAGAAGGAACGTTCACCTCATTAGGGGAAATCTTGATTGAGTGGGTTGATCGGGATTTAGAGGATATCGAAAATCCTGCCCTAATTCAGCTAGCAAAGGATTGGAAAGCTGAACTTAAGAAATTATAAAATATAAATCCCATAGTTGAGATGAAATATGTCTCTATGCACCAAAGCAACTATGGGAACTGTCAAACGCGGTTATTATTCTACACTAATATGATTATATTAAGAAACAAGGCCTTCGCATCGAAAATTGATGAGGCTAGATACGACAGGGAAAATCTTTTAGACGGTGCAGCAAAAGCAGAGGGCATTATTTCTTTAGGGGCTCTTGGTTATGGGGCTTATAAAACTGGTCAGGCTGGAAAAGAAGTATACAATAGAATTAGTGCCGAGAAATCAAAACTTGGTAAACTCAAGGCCCTGAAAAAAGTTGGTGGTAAGGTTCTTCGAGGATCTAAGAAATCTTTAAAAGATTTAGAAACCAGAAGAAATGTGCTGGAGGGTGTTGAAGAAGCAGCCAAGCAGGAGATTGCCGGGTCTAAGGAAAAGCTTAAGAATATTGAGGAATTTGTCTTAAGTAATAGAGACAAAACAATAAGTACTGAGAACTACAACCGAATAAAGGGGGCAATTACCAGAGAGAAGAAAAATATTCAAACTAATAAGAGAATAGTAGATTCTGTTAAATCAACAAAAGCTCTGAACACTGCCTCTAAAAACCTCAAGAAAGGTAAAATTGCTGGCGGGATCGCCCTAGCGACTGGAGTTTCTGCGCTAGCCCTTAATGGTGCTGCAAAAGCAACTAAAAAGAAAAGGCGAGAGAAAATTTTCAGTATTCAATCCGGTCATCCTGATAAAGAAGGTTCTTTAAGAAGAGAGCTTATTAATAAAGCAAAAACCGGCGCAGGTCTCGGGGCTGTTGCTGGCGGTGCTGTAGGCGCAAGTGTTGGTGTCTCTACTCTTAATTTAAAAACTCTAGGTATTTCTACTGTTGTTGGACTATCACTAGGTTCCCTAATGGGTGCCCTGGGAAATATGTTTAAGGCAGTTGGCGCAGATCACAGAATGAGTGTAGCTAAAGAGGTTAATATGAATCAAGTTCTTGATTATTTGGAAGATATTATATCAGATTCCAGAAACAAAGGGCTTGATGTTAGAGGCAAAAACCTAGTTAGTCGATATATAGGATTAGACCAAGATCCTAAGGGGTTCAATATAGTTCTATCAGTTAGAGATGGAGTAGCAATTTTTATAATTTACGACTCCATAGGGAATAAAACACTTGACGAACTAAGTAAAGAGTTTGAGTATGTAGTAAAAGATAACAGAAAGGCTACTTACATCTCTGAAAAGGTTAAAGGTGGCTATATAGTTCAATTAACTATTCCTTCTGTGAATGCTCTAGCTAATCTAATTTATAATATCTGCTATAAACTCCATCAACGTATAAACTGTATAACTAAGACTAAAATGTAGAATAGCGTGTTGATTTCTAAGACGTGCTGGCGCTGGAGGAATTACTGCAGTTAAAGGTCTTCTGAAAGACTTATGATAGGTTGGATAGACAGAGGCTGATGAGATTGATGTAGCAGAAAGAGTCTAAGAAATAAGTTTTTGAAGCATCTGCATAAATATTATAAGTAAGGAAGAAATTAATACCCTTATTACTTAAAACAATAAAACTAATAAGAAAACTATGTTGGTTAAACGTAATGTATATTTCTCTGCTATTGATGAGAGTGGCGAGGAGAGACTGTATTCTACAAATGAGGTAATTAGTGAAGAGGATTACCTGGAAATGTTGTTCAGTGATAATGAGGACGACGAAGACGAAGATGAAAAGAAGTCCGATAAGAATTTAGCAGAAAAGGTTGGTAAAGGAGCCATGGTTGCAGGTGGTGCAGGTACGGCTGGGGCTGTTTTGGTTCCCGGTACAAAAGCGTCAGTTCGGCCATATAAGGAAGCTATTTCGAAACTACCTGGTGCATTGAAAGTGATTGCGAAAAATAAGTTAGGAAGAAAACTTACGGATAAAGATATTAAGAAGGCTCAGGATTATCTTGATGCTCTTAAAAAGATTCACAAGAAAGCTGCATTACAGGATATAGATACTTATGCTAGACGCGCCTCGAAAGTAGTTAAGGACAGTGCCGTCAAAAATGCAAAGGGAGGCCTCGCTGTAACTGCAGTCGGCGCAGGACTTTATGCTGCTGGTAAATTAGCAAAGAAGAAGGAGAAGAAGAAGGAGGATTGATCCTATCCTAACTTAGTCAGAAAACTATAATCCCATAGTCGAGATGAAACATGTCTTTATGTACCAAAACAACTATGGGAACTCTAATACCAAACTAAACTAATAGGTATGATTATATTGAGACATAAAGAGTATTCGGAGGATCAGACGAAGCTTTTCAGTAAGAAGAGCAAGCGTAGAAAGAAATTGGATGATGATACCATTTCTTACTTCGATGATAAAGTCGGTACAGATAGAATTTTAGCTGGTGGTTCTAGCTCTTTAAATAGAGCTACGATTAAGGCGATTGATAATGATGATTATGAGCCCCTTAAAAAAGCGCACAAGAGAAGTGGTGCTCTGACTGGTGCGGGACTTGGGGCTTTACTAGCATCTCCCTGGGTCGCTGATGCAGCTATTAAGGCAAGCGAGGGTAAGGCTGTTCCGGCTGCTATTGGTGCAGCAGGTGTGGCTGCCGGTGTAGGTGCTAGCTCTTATCTTGGTTATAAACTTGGTAAGAAAATCGGTGAAAACGAGTCAGAGGAGATCGCGAAAAGTAAGAAGTTTGATCGTCGAGGATTGCAGAGATATTCTGATATCTTGAAATCTATAGAAGATGAAGATTATAAGAAGCATCTGCATAAATATTATAAGTAAGGGAGGAATTAGTACCCTTACTACTAAAAAAAACAATAAAACTAATAAGAAAACTATGTTGGTTAAACGTAATGTATATTTCTCTGCTATTGATGAGAGTGGCGAGGAGAGACTGTATTCTACAAATGAGGTAATTAGTGAAGAGGATTACCTGGAAATGTTGTTCAGTGATAATGAGGACGACGAAGATGAAGACTCAAAGCTTGCTGCCGCTATTGCTGCCGCTAAGGGCGCAGGTGCTGGTTTAGGCACTGCAGGTCTCGGCGCAGCTGGTATGTATGGAGCAGGTAAGCTTGGTGAGGTCATTAGAAATAAGCGACTTAAGGCTAATGGGCTAGCCGCTCAGGAAGAAGCTAAGAGTAGCTTAGAAGCTCTTGTGGGTGCCGGTAAGACGGTAAAGGCTGCTGGTAGTAAGGAAGCCGGTCTTGTTGAGAAGAATCTGCTTAAGGCTGGTGAGCTGCTGAGGGGAAATAAGAAGATCGCTGCTGGCGTAACTACTGGCTTGGGTGTTACAGGTCTCGCTACTGGTTATGGCGTGCATAAGGTCAAGAGTCATAAGAAGCGTAAGAAGAGCAACGATTAATACCCTATACTTCCCGGAGAACATTATTAAGTTCTATCTATTTGATTAGACCGGGAAGACTAATTAATTAAGAAGAATAATACTATGATCATACTACGCAAAAAGTCTTTTTCTACTGAAGACTGTAATAATCAAATAGTAGAGCAACGGGAATTTAATTCAAAAGCACAGAAGGCTCTTAGAGCTAAGAAAGATCTAGAAATTGGAATGAAAGCTCTTAAAGAAAATACTAATTTTGGATTTACTAATGACCAGATCCGGTCGGCAGGCCGGAAACTTCAACGAGGAAAGGCTCGACATTACGATCCAAGAATTAATCATACCTGGGATGTTGGAGTTTTGAAGCAGAACCAGTCTGCTAAAGATTTGGTTAATGAAGGAATAAATGAAAAAGCTCGTAATCAAATTGGATCTGCCTCAAGAAAAAGCATATTTGGTGGAAAAAGACAGAGCTATGGTAAAAATAATGGTCCTCTTACAAAATTAACGCAGAAAGACTATGACCACCGAGGCTGGGCATTACCTAATGAGGCTAGATTAGGTAATGCCAAATATCAGGAACTTAAGAAAATCCGTGACAACAAATTTAAACAAAAGATTCACGATCTTGCAGAAAAAGGAGAAATTCTAGAATTCCTATAAAAAATATAAAATTTTGTATATAGAAGACAGATTATTTTCAGAGACCTCTTCTGAGGTTTTCTATAGTGTAGTTATGACAGAGGATGAATATTCCTTAGCCTTTAGATACTAACAAATATATATAAAAAGTTAGGATTTAGAGTAGTTAAACAAATTTAGTGTTTCAGGTGATTTCTGGAATAGATTAATGAGGTTATGAAGATATTGCGGCATAAAAAAATTTGTTTCTTAAATGGTTTTATGGCATATGAATTAGGAAAACTTGAAATATCCGAATTTTTTAAAAAAGAAATCCCTAATATTCAAATTCCCGTAGTTCATAGTGATCCAAGATTAGGTTTAAAAGATTTACAGAAATTAAAACAAGTAAATTGGGATCTTGTAATTGGGCTTAGTATGGGAGGTGTATATGCTACTAAAATAAAATCTAAGAAAACAGTTTTAATTAATCCAGGTTTTGGTATTTCAGAGGGTATAAAAACTAAATTTCCAGAGTATAGTTTAGGATTCAAAGAACTTGAAAATCTTCCTGACCAAGCTACGAATGTTCTTGGATTTATTTCGATGGAAGATAAGTTAAGATCAGTAACTGAACCTATATTTGTTAGAAAATATGGGAAAAATAGTTTAATAAATATTCCAGGAAAACATGTTCCAACAATAGAGGAGCTCAGTAACTATATAATACCTGAAATTAGAAAATTTGCTAAACTATGATCATACTAAGACAAAAGTACTATAGTAAGAGTACAGGGGGGGGAATGATAATGATCAGTCCAGGCCAGGAAGTCGTTTAGCCGCTATAGGTAGTACACTTACTTTGGGTGCTATAGCAGCTAATACTGGGCTCTATAATTCCGCTATGAGTGATGAGCCTATTTCAAAGGATAAAATAGATCAACTCAAGAGAATTAATAAGAAACTTCAAGAAGAGGTAGAAAAAGGAGGTACTAAAGTAGTTCCTGGATTTACTGATTCTTATATTAGATTAAAAGAGATTAAGAGGGAAAGCCTGAAACATCCAGAGAATCTGGAGTTACGAGATTTAGTTGAAGCACTGGAAAAGGAGGGAGTGAAGGATTGTATTTCTAAAAATACTAATTCGAATTTTGCTCATGAGGTTGGTCACAGTAGGCACACCTTTGGTCGTGAGGGTGCTAGTAAAATAGGTAAAGCTGCTCACAGTATTTACTTAAATCCTACCTACCAGAAAATTGCTCTTCCCGGAAAGAATGCTCCATCTCTTGCAAGTTTATCTGCTGGATTTGCTAGTGGTTATAACTCAGTAAAAAAGGAGCGTAAAGGGGAAAAGGAGAGCAAATTATCTAAATATGGACCCACTGTTGCCGCTGCTGCTATTTCGGCACCGATGATACTGAGTGAGGCCGCTGCGTCTAAAAAGGGTTTACAACTTCTGAAAGAGGCGGGTGCTGACAAAAAACTATTATCCCAAATGAGAAATCAGTATCTTAAAACAGGAGGAACTTACGTAACAGGTAGTTTGATCAATCCTTCATTGACTCTGGTAGGTCGAGGACTAGGTAAAGCTGCTGCCAACAAAATAGAAAAGAGTAAGGACAAGGAGAATTAAATATCATAAACTCTCATACTGAACATTCAAGGTTCTATGGTTCGATCTAAGTATGAGAGCTAATTTTAAATGGAATTAAGATATGAAGAAAGAGGACAATAATGGATTTTTTCAGAAGATTTTTGGATTTGCCGGCAATATAAACTCCAGAGTACCGTTAAGAAGTAATATTTATCGGGGCGGTAGAAGTGGATTTACTCAGATTGGCTCTGGCGGTAAGTGGAATAGCTCTCAAAGGGAATCTCCTTTGTTAGGCAATGCTTCTCCCAGCAATTTAATGTCAGCATATTACTCAAGGATCGATGAATTACATGGATATCAGCTCATTGATGTTTGTAAATTAGCAACCAACTTTTTTGCTGATTATATAGTGAATTTTCTGGAGGACTCTGGACAACAGATAGTAACGATCCTCGATCCAGAGGGTAATACGGACGAATCAAGAACTGAAAAGATTAATGAGGTCTTAACTAAGGATCTTAATATCTTAGACTATATAAGGGACCACGTTAAGGATGTAGTTTTCTATGGTCAATATACTTCTATGATTTTAAAGACTCGTGATGAGTTAGGGCATTTGAAGTTGAGGTTTGAGGAGCTATATGATCCTATATCAGTGATCACTAAGAAGAAAAGGAATAAGGATGGTGAAACGGAGGACTCGTTTTTGACCAGAGGTGAGGATGGAAAGATATACGAAATTCCTCATAATAGTGCTTTCGTGCTTGGAAGTATTAACCTTCGCCTGGTTAACGATCTTAATGAGACTTACAAAGCAAAGAAAGATAAAACTGTTCAGCCCTCATTTGGTAAGAAGCTTAAGGATGATAATTTAGATAAAATTTTAAGAACCGAAGCCTACAGTACGGGTGAACCTCTGTTTTACTCCCTCATTCTGAAAGTTAAGGAGCTAATTATAAAAGAGTTACTTGTGTCTCTTATTAGCCTTCGCGACTTAAGTAGTGTTCAGATTTTCCTTCTTCAATTCGATAAATCTACTCCTAAGGAAACTGCTACAGAGCTTTGTGCTAGAACGACTAAGATTGCCAATAATACAAATGAGCTAGCGTCTTTCTTAACTAGCCAATTTGATGTTGTTAGTTTTATTGAAAATACCTTATCTCAGAGTGCTAAATTTGTTCCTGACTATAATGCTACTCTTGGTAATAAGAATAACTTATTGCCTCTTGATAAATTGTCAGATAAATTATTTGAGATAATGCAGAATTTGGACATGTGTAAGAACAATGTCCTTAGTCCTCTTGGTATTCCTTCAACAATCTTAGATTCGACATCAGGTTCAAAGTGGGCGATTCTACAACAATCAGAGAGAGCTAATAGTAGGGTTAGCGGATTTATGTCGGGCATTAAGACATCAGTTAAGGATCTTGTCTGTTCAGTTTATGAAATGATATATGGAGAGAAGATTGATCCCTCTTTGATTAAGCTTCACGTATCAGAGAAGACTAGTGTTGAATATAATAATCAGATTAACCAAAGTGAGTCTATTAATGGTTTGATGGGAGGTATAACTAACATCTTATCTAGTTCTTTGCAGATTCTTGAAAACTCTGCACCTTTAATAGATACTGAAGCTTTTATTAATTATATTCAGAATCTCATCAAAGACATTGATCCTGATACTGAGAGTATGATTAATGATGAGACCAAGAGAAAGTATATTGCTTATCTCCAGGCTAAACAGTCAGTAATGGCCGAACAACAAGGCATAGATCCGGCTGTATTCAATAATATAGAAGATCGGTAATAGTATTATGGAAGATAACAAGAAGAATTATGATTATAGTAAGGACGCCTTGATTGGTGGTGGAATTTCAACAGCATTAGGTACTGGCCTTGGAGCAGCCGAATGGAAACTTTCAAGAGATCTCAAGAAGGGGGAGCTTAGTAAACAAATTAAAGCACTTCAGATTTACGCTCATGAGAAGGGGATCCCTGTATCGGAGCTCTTAAAAAATCAAAAGAAAGCTGCCATAGGTCTTACGACTGCTGGTATTGGATTAACCTCCCTTGGGGCCTATAAACACTATAAGAATAAAAAAGAGAAGAAATGATAATCCTGAGAAAGAAGTCATTTGCTGATACTCCACAGCAATCTTCTCCCCAACAATCATCTGCTGGAAATAATGACGCTGCTCAGGAACCAATGTCCGCTAGAGAACTTCAGGAACAACAGCTTAAATTACAAAGACAGTTGCTTCAGATTCAGAACCAGAAACATATAATGAGGGTTCGTGAGGATATGGCAAAAAGAAAGCAGATGACACAGATGATGAAAATGGAGTCTGAAGAAAAACAAACCGAACAGAGGAATCAATTAAAGGCGAGAAGCTTAGAGGTTAATAATGGTCAACCAAATAATACAAGCCTCTATAAGACTAGATCAAGGATAATTGACCCTGTCCCTATGAAAATCTAAGACTATGAAAAAAGAAGAAATTAGTGAGAGAAGATTTACTTTAGGAGTAGAATCGAGTGCTGGAGTTGAAGAAACGCCTGGTATAAAACTGAAAGAAAAATGATTGTAATTCGACAAAAATACTATTCAGAGGGCTTAGTTCCTGTTGATCAATTACTTGACGAGACAGACTTGCTGATGGATAAGGTCGGAGACATACATCCCGTTGTAGAAAAAGCTACTAGACGCAAAAGGGGTCTAATAAAAGGAATTATTCAGGCATATAAGGATCTAAAAAAAAGTAAGTCTAAGTCTGATAGTATCAAGAAGTGAATCTTATACTATAGGAGGGTGTTGCTTAAGGAGCACTCTGAACTTGCTAAGGATCTTAGCAAACTTGGTAAATAGCCAAGATAACTTAATTTAATTTAAAACTAACTATGATTATTAAGGTTGATAGATTTTTCTCTGATATTGATGAGAATGGTGAGGAGAAGTTGTATTCCTACTCTGAATATATGACTGAAGAGCAGTATCTTCAAAAAGAGTTTGGTCTTAAAGACAAAATTATTAGTGCAGGTAAAAAGCTAGCTGAAACTCCGGAAGGCCAAAGAATTCTTGCCCGTATGAGAATGGAGGGTAAGAGAAATGCTGTTAGATATAAGCAAGCAATGCAGGAACTTTACGCAGGTGCAGCAGAGCAAAGTGCTAAAAATGCTCAGCCTATTGCACAAGATCTTAGCAGCTTGGTTACTCGTGGTGCTAAGAAATTAAGTAAGGGTATACGTGAGGCAGGTAAGACGTCTGAGGCCAATGCTAATACTGTTGCAAAGCAGATAAGAGGTCTGAAGGCCCGTGATATGTTCGGATATTAATCAAAGATGAAAGTAAAAAGATTTAGTTATGTAAAACCCGTACTAACTGGATCTGCAATTGGCGGTATTACTGGTGCAACAACTCAGCTTATTCGTGGTAGGAAAGAGAAAGACGGAAAGCAAAAGTCAAGAGCAATAAAGGGCGCTATTGTCGGTGCTACTATTGGTGGAACACTTGGAGCAGGTAGTAAGTATGCGAAAAAAAGATATAAAGCCTATATTGGAAAACCTATAAAGGCTGATATTGAGCAAGTTAGACAAACAATGAGTCCTGGTGATATTGTTATTGCAGACCGAGGAGCATATCAACATTATGGTATCGTTGGTAAAGATGGCAAAATTATTGAATATGGCTCTGAAAAGTTTGATCCTCGAACCGCTAATGTAGGGTATACAAGCTTAGATCATTTTTCAAACGGAAGCGCCCTCAGAATAGAGAAAGCTAAAGGTCCTTATACGCCAGAAGAAGTAGTATCAAGGGCCGAATCCTGGATCGGAAAAGATCGCGGTCAGTATAATCTCAGAAATAATAACTGCGAGCATTTTGCTAGGGAGATGGTTTCCGGTAAGGCTAGTTCAACACAGGCGGATAGGTTCTCTGAAGGAACTTTTAATAGAGTAGTCAGGCCTGTATTAGATCGTGTAGATAGTGTGGTTGAGGCTGCTGCTAGGACTAGAAATTACTCTGCTTTTACTGCTGCCAAGGGTGACAGAATCTTAGCCCAACAATTTAGACACTTTGTAGGAAACGATCTCTATAACGTAAGGGGTAAGCTTACTAAAGAATTAGGTGGGCTCTCTCATTTTAATAAGCATCAGACTGAATACTTGTCTGGCGGCGGATCTGTGATTGGGTCTTTAGTTGGTAGAGAGGTCGAAGGCAAGAAGGCTAAGAAGGCCGCTATTAATAAATACGGGTTGGAAAAGGGATCTTTAGAGTATGATAATTTCGTAAGATCTCGGAAAAATGCCGGAATGATAAAAGGAGCTGCTACAGGAGGTCTCTTAGGCGCTGGTTTATCTAAAGGCATTGATGCGGCTAGAGGTAAGGTGATTACTGATAAAGCTCTTGTTAAGTATGGAAATAAACTAGATCTAGGTAAGAACTATATGTCTACAGGAAAATCATTACGAGGGATAACGTCTGAAAAGGATATAGACACTATCATTAGTAACTATAAGGAGACAGGGGATTACCTTAATGGTTTAAAAAATATGCTTTAAACAATAACACTTCCCGGAGAACATTATTAAGTTCTACCTATTTGATTAGACCGGGAAGACTAATTAACTAAAATATCAAAATTATGGCTAAAATAAAGGTACAAAGACCTAAGACTTTTGATTCAGAATCTATTAAGGTTTATGACGATGGTGGAGTGTCAAAAGAGGTCAACCATAAATATTCAGACTCTACTCCGACCAGTAAGGTAAGGAGTGAAAGTAGTTCTTACGAGTACCATAAGAATTTCTCTAAGGCAGAAGAGGACCTTGCTAAAGCCTATGAGAATGCTATTGCCTCTGAGAAGAGGAAGGCATTAGGACACGGAACTGTAGCAACCCTTAATGGTATTTTAGCTGGTTCTTTTGGTAGAGGACTGAAAAAAGGTAGTAATAAAGGTTTTAATGCTGTTGGATTAGGTATTACTGGTTTGAATACAGCTTATCATGGTGTAGAGGCAACTAAGGCTGGTATGAAAGTAAAACGGCATAAAAAAGCCCTTAAGAATCTTCAGGAGGATTAATCTATGGGGAAAATAATTAAATGGTTTACAGAAAGTCATCATTGGCTTCATATTCTCATTGGCTTGTTAGTGGGTTTTGGATCAAACTCTGTATATTGTGCTGCTTATGTTGGCATAGGTATTAGTATTACCTCTGAATTAAAGGATAAGCTATGGGGAGGTCTATGGGATTGGGTAGACTTTACAATAACTCTGGTTAGTGTGGCCATTGGTTACACTATTAGGGGACTAATTTTTGGATTTAGTTTAGTATAAATTATGAAAATTTGGAGACTTGTTTTAAACATTATTTTGGTCATTCTTGCTGTTGGTGGTGTAGTATGGCAGGAGTCGACTATTGATGGTGCCACTATTCTTGGTACTACTGGTATTTCTATCTTTGCTTCTTTGGGTGCAGCCTTACTTGGCGAGCTTTTAGGTATCATTATTGGCAAGGATGATTTTAATAAGAAATCTTACTTTATTAGTGCTGGAGTTGGTGTAATTGTTGCGCTAATTCTTTCTGCTATAGTACTGTAAAGATATAAAATCCCAAACTGCTACATTTTGGTAGTTACTATTCGATTAGGGTTTGGGATCTCACTCTTAGTATCATATCGTTGTCTCCTAACGGTTTATTATTGAGATTCAACTTCTCAGAGGAGATCTAGTATTAACATTTAAATATAACGATTATGATTAAGATTTGTAATTTTGCTAAGAAGACAGGCCACTATCTTGCATGGCCGATTAAGAAGTATTTTGAGATGTCTGCAAGAAATTTTGAGATTATGTACGGTAAAGACTTTAAGAATATAAAGTTTTACATGTAATCTCAGAGTAATTACAAAAGACGTAAATGAGGGAGCCTAGAAACGCTAGGGTAACTCTCCCTCTCGTTATAAGGAATGTGATATTATTAAGACGATATTATTCAGACTTTAGTTTAAAAGACGGGGCCAATTATGCTTTATGCGGTGACTCTTAGGTTAGAAGAAATACCAGGTCCGAATAAAGTATAATCCTGTCATGAAAGCTCTGATAAAGAATAAATTTGTTAATAAGAACTTGGATAAAGATTCTGTCTATTTAGAAAAAAATGTCCAAGGAGGGTTATAATAGTGGGGGTAAGTAAAATGAAAACAGTAAATCCATTCTCGGATCCTGAGTTTAAGAAGGAACTTCTTAAAAAGGAAGGGAGATCACTAGAGGATACCGATGATTATGTCTTGCTGGGAGATGAGAATGATGATAAGGCTGGTTTAAAAGAGATTATCCAAGGATCTCCGAAACTTCCAAAACAGGCATCAAATATAATACTTGATGCTAATCTCCTAGCTAAAAATGAAAGGGAAGAGAATGTTAAACAGATGCAACTTAGTATCAATAAGATATTCTCTGACTATAATGAAAAATATGGTACTGACTTACAATTAGATCTTAGTAACCTATCAAGATCATTAGTAGCTGTTAGTACACCTGAGAAGAGAAAGATACTTCAGCTCTATGTGTCTGAAATGTTTGCATCCTTAAAACCGCTGATGATTCTTCACATGCTGGAACGTTTAACGGTTTGTATTAACTATCTCCTTAGTCCTGAAATGATGTTTAATAAAAATGAGATGTCTATCCCGGATATCTGGGTAGCATGTCAACAGATTATGAACATGATGGACCAGCTTAATGAGATGAAGGATGATATTGAAATTAAGAATTCAGATCTCGAATTAAAGAAACTAGCTGAAGAAAATAGTGATATAGATTTTGAAAGCGAGGAGACTAAAGAAACAATAGACTCTTTTATGCAGTTGTTTAACAAAGAGTTTACAAAGTAATGTACACATCCCTCTCCTAAGTAACACTAGGCCTAATACCGGGGGGGGGGAATAATTATAATTTTCCGGTGTTAGGAGGTATTAAATTTAACTATGATTATTAAAGTTGATAGATTTTTCTCTGATATTGATGAGAATGGTGAGGAGAGATTGTATTCTTACTCTGAATATCTGACTGAGGAGCAGTATCTTGAGGAGTTGCGTCAATATACTAAGTGGGATGATACTGATAATCTGAAAAAGATGAAGGATTCTGATATTCTGGCTGAAAAGAAGCGCAGTAATGCTGGTAACTATGCTAAGGTGGGTGTTGGTACTGCTGCCGGCGCCGGTATCGGCTTAGGTGCTGCAAAGATTGCTCAGAATCTTGGCTATCTCGGTGGTGGCAAAGGCGCATTAGGATTGGGTGCCGCTGCTGGTGGTTTGATTGGTGCAGGTAGTACATATCTTGCCAATCGTAATAAGATCAAGGATAATAAATTTTACAATCAGCGCCTTGGGTATGCTCAGAGACAGGCAAACAGACGTGAGCGCAAGGATTTTGTTAGCAATAATACTAATAGAGAAGGCTATTCTTATTAATCTAGCTAGCAGTGGTTGTATATCGCGCACTCTCATACCGAACATCCAAGGTTCTATAGTTCGATCTAAGTATGAGAGCTAACTAACTAAAAAATATTAAAATTATGGATGTAAGAGTAAGATGTTGTGGGTTAGGTCCCAATCATTTTGCTGCAGATGGATCTCATATTGGTGAAACTGTAGTAAGAAACTATCTTAACTCTGAGGAATATGAGCGTTCTATGGAGACGAGGGAGTGTCTTGGATATCTTACTCATCGTGGTAGGGGTCTTACTGCACTTCCTGATTCTATAGGCAAACCCGAGCTTCTTCGCAAGCAGATTGGAGTTGATGATGCGGGTTTGTGTGTTGGTGAAAATGTCCCCACATATACTCATTACGTCAAGGAGTTTTACATTGAGAATGTTCCGGGAGAAGGTCCTTTTCTTTGTGCCTTGATTCATATTCTAGATGAGAAGGATTTTGATAGTCTTGCTGCCGAGAATATAAAGAGATTGAAGGGTTTAATTAAATCTGGTGTTCAGGTGCCTTGTTCTATGGTTGTTCTCGCTTATTGGGAATCGAATGGAAATGGTATTGATGAGTGCAAGAGAATTAAACTTTTGAAGGGTGTTGATTTCACAAAAAATCCCTCATTCGGTCCTTTAGCTCGAATCACTGATGTTTACTATGACGATGAAGATACTAAGAGAGGTGAGAAGACTTTTTCGATTAAGGATTCAGATATTCGAGTAAAGACCTTCTCTAGTGTCGATGAAGTAGGCGTAGATCCTGAGATAGCAAGATCCTCAAAGATTGATGGTAAGTACTGTATCCTGAAAGCTAAAGAGTACTCTATGTTGGCCGATACAGTTCAGATCGAAGAGGATACTGAGAGAACATATTCTGTTGCTACTATTAGAGAGCGTGTTAGATATGCTAAGTTCTCTCCCAGAATGAGAATGCGTCGTCTGTTTTTAGAGTACAAACAAGCAATTAAGCAAGCAGGTGGCGCAGAAAAGATTGATCCTGAGACTTTGAAAATTATGAAGTCTCTTTTTATGACGGATCTTCTTGATATTTTCGAGGTGCTTACTCCCGAGATCCTGGCGGGTAAGACCATTGCTACTTTGACTGGTGCAGGATCTCTTGGAAAATCTGTTCGTGTAGCCAGTCAGAAATTACAACAACCGGCCCGCCTGGCTTATATGGAGATGTCCAAACGAGGCACTTTAACTCCGATGCGACTAAAAAATCTTCAGGAAGCTTATATTGAATTTACTAAGGCAATGGAGGAAGAGGTTTTTGGACCAAATGAACTTCCAGAGGGCCTAGAACAGTCTATTATGGAGGAGGAGAAGAATGTTAAGTAGTAGAATCAAATTGTTCCCACGAAAGAAGCTTTTCTCTTCCACTTCTGATAATAGTCTGAGAAAAGTCATTTGTAAAGATTGCGGATGTGTTTTAGAGACTGCAGAATCGACAAGTAGTATTATTTGTCCTGAGTGTGGTGGTAAGAGATTTAATCTTGCCTTATTCCCTAAAGCAGATAAGAAGCAAGAAACTGAAACTAGAGAATCTTTATTTGATATTCCAAAGAATGAATATGAGATGAATTTGAAGCAATTCTCTGGTGAAGTATTGGAGTGTGATGAATTTGAGAAGATTTTCTCTGATAAGGGAGAGGAAATGATCGAGCGCGGTTATGCTAGGATTAGTGATAACAACCAGGTCAGTATTAGTCCAATCGCTTATGCCACAGAGCGTTTATTCTCAAAAATAACTATTTCAGTTACCAAGACCTTAGAGTTGGACCCCGAAATCATGAATCACGAGGTTTGTCCGGAGGAAGTTATTGAAGGTTTAGAAAATCGTGGTGCTCTTCCTGAGAAGGGTATTATGATTATCAAGAAGGCTCATGGTATTATGCCTAATCCTAATACGAGAGTTTTTAGCGAAGAAGAGAATTGGCTAGAGGATTCTCATATTTGTGATGACTTGAGACTTGAGTATCCCAATAATAACTGCTTTGGTATTGAAGAGTTTATCAAAATAATTAGAGAGCGCTATCCTGATGCCCCAGAGGACATTATTGATCTCTTAGCAAAGGAGGGCGTAATCAAGCTATCTGGTAGTCAAGTTACTATTCAGAACTAAAATACATAATTAAACAAATGAAGAATACAAGATTGATGGAGCTCATGTTTTCTGAGGAGACACCTGCTGAGCTCAAGGAACAGGTAGGTAACGACATCAAAGCCGCTGAGAAGGATGGTGTTGTTGATACCGAAGAGGTTAAGTATGAAAAGCAAGGTAATGGTGATGTAGCTATTACCGATAAAGAAACTGGTGAGATCACAGTCGCATCACGTAATCCTGAGGAAGCTGAGACTTATGACCTGATTGCCGTTCCGGATGGACAGCTTGAGAGATTTGCCCACCCGTCTGATGATGGTGTTACTCCTGGCTCCGCTACTGGTGCTCCTGATGAGAAGGCTAGTGATCATTTTGATGATAGTAAGCTCGGTGTAAAAGCTGAGACCGTAGCTGATCAAGCTTTCGGTGAGAAGTGTCCTAATTGTGGTGCATCTCCCTGTCAATGTGAGGATGAGGGTAAGCAGTTCAGCATTAGCTCTGAGAATGACGCTTGGCAGAAAATTTTCTCCATGCCTCAGGAGTTTGTTGATTATCTCTTCTCTGAAGTTATTGAGAGTGAGGAGACTGCAAAGGTTGGCGATCTGAAGGTTGAGAAGTTGGCCGATGAAGATAATGCCGTTGTTGTTACCAGTGAAGCTACTGGTGATCAGGTTAAGGTTAAGCTGGACGATAACGATATGGAAGTTACTGAGTTGGATAGCAAGGCTTTCTGTGAGGGCCAGTATCTTCCCTATATTATTGTTGGTGTTCAGCCTTATGATCACGTCATTGTAGAGGCACAGGAGTATGATCTTGAGTCTGCTCAGGCACTTCAGGCCCGTCTTGAGGCTGATGGTGTTGAGGCTATTAAGATTTGTGACGACCCCGAAGCTGCTCGTGACTACGCTTATCATCTGTTGGTTAGCCTTGGCGCTAATCCTGAGGAGGGTGAGGTTGAAGAGTCTCAGGAGCAGAAGGAGTTCTCTGCTTACTATGATTGTCCTTGTTTCTATACTGCACGTTACTATACGGACAATACTGTTATGATGTCTCGTATGTTCTCAGAGACAGAGGCCGGTACTACTGATACTGTTGATGCCGTCTATGATGCTATTCGTGGTGGTCATGAGGTTGAGTTTGAAGGTGGTGTTGTAACCCCGATCGATGCTCTTACTGCTATTGTTCAGGATGGTGTAGAATTTACCAAGGCTAAGATTTCTGGTGAGGATGTTATTCTTGAAGAGATGGATCCTGAGGATGCTAAGGAAGTTCTTGATGGTGAGGATCTTATCGTTGTTGATTCTGATATGAATGAGGCTATTGAAGAGGCCGATGATTATGAGGATGAGGCACCTGTTGATGAGGACGAGGATGAAGAGAAGGAATTCTCTGATTATTTCGACTATTCAAACGAAGATGGAACTAAGTTCTTCTCTGAGAATGAAGAGATGACCGACTATATGGCTCGTCTGTTCAGTGATGAGGCAGAGCAGAGTGACATCGAGGAAGCTATTGAAGAGGGCACCGAGATTGAGAATGACAATGAAATCATTACTCCGGTAGATGCTAAGAGCGCTATTGTTGAGGATAAGGAGACTGGTGAGCTGTCTAAGGTTACTATTCTCAATGATGATATGATTGTTGTTCATCCGATTGACGAAGATGATGCTGATGACCAGTTTGAGGATGTAGTTGTAGCTCCCAATAAGGAGTCTGAAAATGCTCTTGCTGAGGAAGAGGGTGAGATTAAGAACTACTCTTATGTAAATGACAAGGGGACTAAGTTCTTCTCTGAGAGTGAAGAGATGACCAATTATATGGCTCGTCTGTTCAGTGATGAGGCTAGTGAGGACGAAATTGAGGATGCTATCGAAGATGGTCAGCAGATTGAGAACGACAATGAGATCATTACTCCTATCGATGATACTACCGCAGTAATTGAGGATAAGGAGACTGGCGATTTCCATAAGGCTGAGATTAAGGATGAGGTTCTCGACATTAATCCTATCTCGGAGGAAGAGGCTGATGAGCTTACTAAGGACCTGAAGGTTGAGAAGACTCGTGAAGAGGAGATTGAGGAGAAGGGTTACAGTTCTTGCGATCCTATTGCCAAGTTCTTCACTGAGCAAGTTATTCCTGCCGCAGCATCTCCACAGTCTGCTACAGGTCAAGAAATTGCTCCCCAGCCTGCTGCCACTGCTCCTGCTGCCCAGCCGGTAGTTGCAGAAGCTCCCGTAGAGGAGGAATCTCATACTGTTGAGGAGATTGAGGATAAGGCTCTTGCTGCTGTTCAGAGTATCAATGCCGCAGCTGCTGAAGCTGTTGCTCAAGTTATGGATGCTAAGGCTCAGCCCGCTCCCAATATGGAGCCCGATATTAAAGAGGCTCAGTTCTCCGAGAGAACATTTAGTCAGAGTGCCCAAGATGATACATTGATCTCTTGGCTTCAATATAAATAAACATTAACATACATAATATTATAAAATGAATCAGTTTTCGAATTTCATGAGCACACCCGAGATGAGTGTTGCTCTTCGTAATAGCTCTGTTTCTGCAGAGGATGCTAGACTCCGTGGTATGGAGTATGCTAAGACGTTCTCGCGTGCTGCTGACATGTTTGGCAACAACATTATGAACGGTAACCTGCTTCAGAAGAACTTCTCTGGTTATGCAGAGACCCCGCTGCTGAGCACTCAGTATTTCAACGCTTCTGTTGCTTCTTATGTTAGCTCTTTCGCTGGTTACATGTCGATTGAGCGTGACTTTGATCAGCCGAACGGTCTGTTCTATTGGTTTGACGTTCTGGGCGTTAGTGATTTGCGTCCTGTTATCCCCAACCTCGGTCCGGATAACTATAACGATGTTCAGACTATGGGTCACTTTGAGTCTGACCTGACCGTTGATGGCACTACGACTGCCTATTCTTATCTGATTGGTCGTAAGCTGATCCCTGGTACTGTACGTGTTAAGATCCAGGATGCTGGTAACGTTAAGTATGAGCTGGTTGATGATGGTCAGGGTCATTTCCTGTCTGTTGCTGGTGTTATTACCGCCGGTACTTTGAACTACCTGAACGGTAAGGTTGACTTTACTCTGACTAATGCCGTATCTGCCAGTGGTAAGATTACGATTGTTGGTAAGGAGGATGCAGTTGGTACTCCCAGCTGTACGACTGGTGCTGACAATAGCCATGCAAATGACAAGCGTTTCCTCGCTAAGATGCAACAGATTGGTCTGAACACTGTTCCCGATATGCTGATGGCTGAGTATGACATCGCTGCTCTGGGTGCAATGAAGAAGGCTACTGGTTCTGACATGGCTACGTTCCTGTTCAACAAGCTGCGCGAGCTGTATACCAAGTGCATTAACGGCGCTATGGTTAAGACTCTGGAGAATGGCTATGTTGGAGATACTATGCAAGATCTCGACCTGAGCAGCACTTCTACTGGTCTGAGCTCTCACTTCATGGACTATCGTTCAAGAGTTGATTTGTTTGATAGCTACCTGATTAATGTTGAGACCGCTCTGGCTAGCAAGGTTGTTAAGGGTGTTACGACCACTGCTTATATTGCTGGTAATCAGGCTGCTAATCAGTTCCAGAAGGCCGGTATTATTGGCAAGTGGGAGCGCAATGACAAGATGAGCTATATCAGTGACCTGCTTGGTTGGTATAATGGTGTCCCCGTTCTGCGTTCGACTGACGTAGTCGAGGCTGCTGGTGAGGGTACTTTCTATGCTATCCACAAGACTGCTGATGGTCAAATGGCTCCTCTGGCTCGTGGTATTTATATGCCTCTGACCGATACTCCTACTGTAGGTAACTACAATAATCCGACTCAGATGACGAGCGGTATCTACTATCAGGAGGGTCTTCGTTACATGGCTCCCGAGCTGGTTCAGCGCGTCACCTTTAAGGTTGGCTTCTAATCCTTGGAATAATCTTCCCTTAAGAAACAGGATTAAATAAATTTAGGAGAGGATTTCATTGTGTTATATGATGATTTCCTCTCCACTTTATTATATTATCAAGATTATGATTATAATAAGAAGTAGATATTACTCAGATCCAAATCTAAACCCAAACCAACAGAGACAGTCTAATGAGTCTCATACTGGTAGAAACCTAGCTATTGGTGCTCTTGGTACTGCTGCAACTATTGGAGGTCTCGTGGCAGGTAAGAAAGGTATGCTCGGTGGCGGTATTCAGAAGAGTATTAATAGTGCTTATGCTGGAATAGGTAAGACTGTAGGTTCTAAGGCAATGCAACAGTCTGGTGCTAAGGGTTATGCAGAAGGTCAATTAAGACAAAACTTTAAGAACGAGGCCTGGAAGAATAAGCATGGATTTGGAGGACAAAACTTTAAGGATCTTTCCCAAGAGACAAGGGAGCAGTTGGTTAATAAGCAGGTTGTTAAAAATGAGAATGCTTATAAAACTGCCCAGGATCTAAAGACGGATGCAATGAAGAAATTAGCTGATGACAACCTTAGTCTTACCAATAAGCAGCGTAATGTTCTTCAAAATCGTGTTGATTCGCAGAGGTTAAATTCGTTTGGGAATTTTTATTCATAATTTTAATGCGTAACGAGATTATATACAAGGGCCTTCGCTTAGTAACAAATAAGTGTAGATATTTTCAGGTTAAGGAGGGTACCACTAATTCTATAGTTGAGGATCCTATTACGTCAGTTCTTACACTTACTTATTCTCCAGGAAGCTCGCCTAAGTCCTTGTCTGAATCTCTAGGAATTCCACTAATCGGTTCAGGAGGTCTTAAACTAACCTCAATGTTAAGTCCTCAAAGATTCAAAACCGTAACTGTTTCTTTAAATGGGCTTACGCTGGAGAAATTAACATACGATTCTCATATAATAAACGTCGTAATTGTGGATGATTCTGAATCTAGAGTTGTTCAAAATTACGATAGTACTATATTTGTAGTTTCTAAAGATGACTACAAGAATCCAGATTTCATAAATTACTTGTTCTATTCTGGAAACTTACTCTACTTAAGACCGGTAGGGACTAGGATCTGTGGTTACGAAATCAGAAATTTTCCTAAGATCCTGATAAGTACGGAGAGCAAGGACCTAACTTCTGATAATGAGGTTTTTTACTCGCTTAGAAGAAGATATAATGATTACTTAATACGTGAAATTGACTATCAAGATCAGTTTATAGCAGAGCTTGGAAGGATTTTTGAAGATTATGGTATTGAATTTACAAGACAAAATAGAGAGAGAACTTTGCTTAGTACCTCCTATGTCACTTATCAATTCAACCAGACTCCGACCAACTATGCTCCTCCTATGCATGGTGATATAGAAAGAAATATTGTAAAACACAGACAACCAATAGATTTTTCTCTTCACACTACTGATATGGTCTTATATCACGATTTCAAAACGAAGTATAATAATGTAGACTTAGTAACTAATTTTACTCAGTTTACAACACCAGACAAACTAGGAGAGAGATATACTGCTGCTGTTAAATGGGGTCCTATAACTGAGGATTTCAATCATACATACGGTCAAGATGATAATTCAAACTATTCTCTTCAATGTCAATTTAGGTGTGAACTGTTCTTCTATGAGGTTCTTGATCGCAGATTTGAATTTATCCAGGAAATAGTAACCAGACTAGGCGAACAAGAGAACACATAATATGGTTACTTTTAGAAAAAAGACCTTAACTAGTGACTTGATTGATGACGCCATTGATCATCTCAAGTCAGAAGGGATTGATTTTAATATTATATCTTCCAAGGATGCAGACAAAGTTAGTAAGGTTAATTCTAAAGCAATGGTCTTAATGAGTTTTATTAAGAATGAAAGAGGGGTTTACCAGATAACAGTTAAGGACAAGGAGTTCTATACTTATACAAGAAAATTACTTGGTGAGTATTTAGGTCTTAAGATCATCGAGGAAAATAAAAAAGATAGAACGTTCACTGGTGAAACTAATCATCTAGGTATTGCTTTAGATCTTATTGAAGTACTTGGATTAAAATATAATCTATCAATTGTAAAAGACAATGGTAAAATTTAGGCAAAAGACGTTCTCTGAGTATGATGCAATGAGAAGTCTTTATATCGAGCTGATGAAACGTACTAATAATGATAGGAGCAGATTTCCCGTCATTAATACTAGCGCTCTCTTGCCTATTCTCAAAGGAAATAACGTAGTGATCGAACGTTTTGTTATCTCTTCTTCTATCTTTGGAAAGGATACTTATCGAATGTATATTAAGATTGGTGCAAAGGCTAAACTACCCGATGATGTCAGACTTCCGAGTGAGTATCATGACGAAAGATTTGGAAAATTGAAACTTATTATTGGAGCCGGAGTATTTGGTAAGGATAGGAAGGATAACGGAGAGGGCAAGGGTAAAGGACCTGATCCCTTGATGTCTGCCCTCGCCTACCCAGAGGAAGTAGAGATTAAGAGAGAGGTCGGTCGCTTATTGGGCGAGGCTATTAAGTACGATAAGAAGTCCAGACAGCTTGTTCTGGAGTTTAAAAATATGAACGATGCTATACGAGCCTTAAGTATTCTTCCCTTTGGTATAGACTATAAGATTTACTTACTTGACGCTTAATGATCCTCTTAAGAAAAAATTATTCTAGAATTGGAACATTAAATACTAATGCCGCTACAAATCTTGGTTTTACAAGGGGAAGGAAGTATGATGAAGATTTTGATCGTCTTGGTAGAATGTCAACTGCTCAAAGAGAATTACATCGAGTAGGAGACATAAGAAAAGAGCAGAAAGAAATGAATTCAGAATTACGTAGAGGTATTAACGTTCAAGATATTATGAAGGATTGAGATATGGCAAGTATTAAGATAGAAAGAAAGAAATATTTCAGCCTGATGGATGGTGTTACAGATACAGCTAAGGGTATAGCTTCTGGTACCGGTCAGGCATTGGACTCTCTCCCTGGTAGAGTTACCGGCGGTTTGATTGGTGCAGGTACTATGGGTTCTGCTATCGGTGGTGCTGTGGCAGCTTTGGGTGGTCCCATTGGTGTAGCGGTAGCTCCAATTCTTGGTCCAGCATTAGGATATGCTGCAGGATCTAAGCTAACAAAGGGACTAGGCCAAGGACTTAAAGACGCTGGGATGTAAAATAAAAATAAACTGCTATGAAGTTCAAACAAAAAAACTTCTTCTGGCCAGCTATTGGCGTGGCTGGAACGGTGGTAACTGGGGCGGATTTGATTAATTCCTCTGTAAATGCTTCTGAACAGGAAGAAAGAGATGAAAAAACACAAGAACTTATGAGGGAACAAAACAAAAGACTTGAGAAGATCAATAAAGCTATCAATGCTCATCCTGCCGCCGCCACGAACTTCAGTCAAAGGTCTTATAGTGGAGGTCTCTTAGCGGCAGGAAAGACACTATTTCAGGCAGGTAAATCAGCTTTTGGTAAGGAGATTACAAATACTGCTATTATGGGTGGTTCATTGGCTGCCGCAGGTTATGGGGTCAATAAATTCATCCAACACGATATGAAAAAGAGTGGTATGCAGTTTGATGAGGCAGGCAACTTGATAATGAAGGAACAACAGTATGCCGACGTCCCTGTTTCAGCTACTGCAGCGGGAAAACAAGGTGGAGAATCTGTCCTAAAGAAAGTGGGGGGCAAATTAGCAGGTAATGCAGTTATGCCGACTCTCTTTGCTGCTCCAACTCTTGCTGGTTACTATGCCGAGAAGAATAATTTAAAGGATCAGATGGCCGCTACTGGTGGAGAGCAGAGATCCTACTCCATTCTGTCTGGTATAGGTAAATTTGCTAAGATGGCTACCAAACCAAAAGAATGGCAAATTTTCAAAACTCCTGGGCAAACGATTTCAGGAACCGTTAATAACCTCGCTTCATTAGGACTTGGTGGAACGGAGAGAGTTAATAAGTTCGCTCAAGGATTACAGAAATTTGGTGAGGAAAACGGTAGTACCTGGTTAGCTGGTCGTGGTAAATATTTAGCCGAGAATAAGACAGCGGCAAACCTTATTACTGCTGTTCCTTTGATGGGTGTTAGTACTCTTGCTTGGTCTGGTGCTGAAAATACTGCGAAGAAAGTCTTTAATACAGTAGATAAGAACGCCTATCAATATGAAAACGCAAAAGCTGGGCAAGTTCAATAATTATGGCAAGCATTAAACTAAGAAGAAAATGGTTCACTGAGAGTGATGATCTTAGTGAACTGATGGAAATGAAAGATTCTGATGTTCTTGCCGAAGAGCCCAGAACAGAAGTCAGGGGTGGTGATATTGCCCTCTCTGGAACTCTTGGTGCACTAGGTATTGGAGGTTATGAATCTCTTCGTGGTCTTATTAAAGGGGCTATTAAGAAAGGTGCTTATCTTAAAAAAGGCGAAACAAAAATATCTAGACTTAAATCAGCAGGAAGAGGGTTTGGACGAGGAGCTTTAAGAGGGTCCCTTATTGGTGCTGGGTTAGGTTCCGGGATAGCTTATCTTGTTGGTAGAAAACAAGCTAAGATAAATAAAAAGTATAATGAGAGTTTAGAAACGGCAAAGACTGGGGCTAGACGAAGACTCAGAAGATCATTTATCGATAAAACTTCAAGAACAGATGATTATACGGATTAAACGATTCTCAGCAGCTGACGTCTTAAAGAAGCACCCAACTATCCCAATTTCCTTAGCTACTCTTGGTGTTAGTGCTACTAATTTGGCAGTTAATTCTAAGAGACATAAGGCTGCGACTGAATATCAGAAGAAACAACTCGACGCAATGGGTAAATTAACTGACGCTATGGCAGAAGTTAATGATTCTTTGATCGAGGAACAACGATTAAGAAGAGAGGATCTTGAAGATCGAGTTAAATTTAGAAAACTTGAAAGAGATTCTCTAAAAAATAAACAACAAAAGAAGAGACTATTATTAATAAGTCGGCTTTTTAACTAACAAATAAACAATAATTTTATAAAATTATGCCTATTACGAATGATTTTATTACCTCTACCGATTGGGAGGTTCTTGGTGAGAATAATATTTATACTGGTAACAGCATCATGACTAATCCTGCATCTACTGACGTTTTTCGTGAGAAGGTAGTAGCTGATCCGGATTTCACTGTTCTGGTTAACAAGGATCTGGTCGGTGATCGTACTCTCCTGTCTCAAGACGCTCAGAGTGTTATCTATAATGGTGATGCTGAGTATAAGACTGAGATTGAGTATAAGTATACTGCTGTTTCTGCTGATGACCTGGCTGTCGAGGGTACTAATCCCAAGAATAACGGTTGGTACGAGGAAGGTGAGTCTGAGGGTACTTATGTTCCGACTGAGGATGAGACGGTTACAGAACAAAAGAACTACTACATTCAGGAGATTGTTGACTAATTCAATTCTGACGCAATATGAAGTTCAAGTATAAAAGTTTTAGTAGTTATATTGCGTCTAGTGCGTTAAAGGGGGCCACTGTTGGTGCAACATTGGGAACTCTTGGTGCTGGTGGATTAAATCTGCCATCTAATCTGAAAGTTCCCAAATCTGGTCCCGCCTTCTTTAAGAAGGGTATTGAAAAATATAATGATCTGGCTAACACCGAAACAAGAACAAAGATTTCAGGTTCTGGAAAGGATAGGAAAGAAGAACAAGAGACTACATATAAAACTTCTGCTCTTCAAAATATGGCCTTTGTTGGGACTAGTACTATAATTGGTGCTGCTCTTGGTGCTCTTGTTGGTGCTGTTAAAGATATTAATAAAAAGATTTCACAGTCTGATGCAGATAATCGCTTAATGAAAGGCGTTATTAGTGATCTCTCTAATGCTGGTTATGTCGAAGATCTTGACTATACTAGAGATCCTAAGAGGGCTAACATAATGAAATGTACTGTCTGTATTGTTGTCACTAAAAATGGTGCCGACTTCAATATGCTTGTGAATACTATTAAAAATCCGAAGCTACAAAGATTGACTGATAGGATCTTGAAGGGCTTGTCTGGTAAATATCAAATCAGATCGAACAACGCATCTAACAAATATAACGATATTAACATATCCACTATTTCCAACGCAAATCAAAATAGGAGAACAATTGTGGAAATTGCCACTGGATTCCTCAAAGAGGGTTACCCTGTTTATCTTGTTGAAGTTGGATAATAAAATATAATTAAAAAAAAACACATAACTTAAATGGCACAATGGACCGAAACTCTTGAACCGTATATAAAAGTTCAAGAAAAAATTAAGTCGATGCCGGTCAATCCTACTGCTGGTGAGAGCCTGATTATTGGTTGTGTTCTCATTAGTGATGCAGGTCCCGGTATTCCTACCTTGATTTCTAGTCAGTCTGAGTTCCTTTCTACTTATTCTTCTAAGGATCTCACGAAGGATTATATCAAGTCTCTGAATGGTCTGTACGATGGTGATATTAGTGATATGGCTGAGACGATGTGGCTGAATGCTTACCGTCTGGCTGGCTCTAATACTCTCCTTTGTGTTAGAGCTTCAAAGGCTAAGGATATTTTCTTCTCTAAGGCACTGTCCAAGACTGACAAAACCAATACTTATCTGTTGAGAGATGGTCAGCTTCTTAAGAAGATCTCTGCCCCTGTAAAGATCGTTATTGATATGGACAAGGATAGCGCAGAGCACTCTTCTGATGGTTGGAGCATTAATATTAGTGGAATTGGTATTCTTGGTAATAGAACTACCGATGCTGGTGCTCAATATGACGTCTATGTTGATGATCTGGAGACTCTTGTTGATACTCTTAATGAGTCTTCTATGTTCTTCAGCCCCGACTATAAATTCTATTCAGATGAGAGAGGTTCCCAGTTGATTACGACTAAGAGCGAGTATAAGAATGCTGTCTCTGTTGTATTCGAGGAGCTGTATATTGGTGCTAACCTGATTGATACTACTGATTCTAGATGTCCAAATGGACTGGCTTATGTAGTTACTTGTGAGCCTGACTGGACCCCAGCTAATCCTTCTCAGAAAATTTTGGACCTCAATGGCACAACGTTCTCTGGATTTGATGCTCCTGCATTCTATGCTTCTAACTCTTACAATTCTTCTACGCCTCTTCGCGCAAGAATTCGTCGTTTCAACCATGATGCAGTAGTAACAAAGGAACTCAGTGCTCCTGACTCTTATGCAGGTGGTCAGTCTCCCTACACAGTTCTCAGCTCTGTTCTGGATACTTTCACAAACGGCGGTACTGCTACTCCCTCAGAGGATAATCTGTATCGTGACTTCTATGAGATTGCTATTCTGGATCCTAGTGTAAATGGTGAGACTGTTTACTTCAATGTTGGTAATATCCTGGGTCGTGGTGACATGACTGTTACAGAAGTCAACAATCTTCTGAACATGATCAGTCTGACGATGCCTGATGACCTGACTGAGCTTGGTCTTGGTTATTATGGTTATCTTCCCAGCACTCAAACTAGAGGTTGGGCTCTTAGAAAGGCTGAGGATCTTACTTCAACTCAGAAGGAGAATGCTATTACGACTGATGATGACAGCAATCCTTTGGAGTCTAAGGCTGATCTTGCTAATATTGCTACTCCCAGCGTTGGTAATGTAGCTGTTGTTGGTAAAGAGACTGCTAAGTACTACAAGTATATTGTCACTACAGTTGATGAAACTGAGACCGCTGCTTGGACTGAGATTGAGAATACTGGTTCTCTTAGCGTAAAGTACGTTGAGAAGTCTCTGCAATTCCTGAATGCTCATATTATTGCTCCCGCTGCCAATGAAATCGCTAAGATTGGTGAGGACGTCGAGGGTACTTACTATGAGTATGTTGATGGTATGACCGTATCTGACCTGGATCCTGAAGAGATCTTTGTTAACTTGAGCATTGATCCCACTGACTGTGCTATCCTGAACGTCACTGATACTGATATTCTCAAGGCCTTCGATCAGATTGCTCTTGATGAAGTCTATACCACCGAGGGTCTTGCTGACCTTGGTTGTACTAGCCCAATGGTTCAGTCTTATATGGCTAATCTTGCTAACAATGAGAATTACTTCTACCCCATTTCAACAATTAATAGTACTAACTATCTGGCTATTGGTAATTCAATTGCTAGAGTAAGTCAGGATTCTTATAAGTTGTATGCATCTGCTCCTTGGGATATTGATACTGGTACCGTAGGTTGGAAGTACTATGTATCTCCTGGCACTATGTACTGGGAGACCGTAGGTCGTAACCGTCGTCTTGGTCGTGAGTTTGCTCCTATGCTGGGTCAGACTAACGGTCTTGCACAGTTCCAGCGTCCGGTTGCTGAGTTTAATAAGAAGACTCGTCAGTTGCTTCTTACTAAGAAAATCAATACTGTTAAGTGGGATACTCAGATTAGTGCTTGGACTTGGAATGATAACTACACCAAGTATACCAGCAAGGACATTATGAGTGATGAAGCTAACAGCCGTTTGTGGATTCGTATCAATAAAGCTATCCCTTTGCTGCTTCGTCAGTTTATTGGTCGCCATATTGGTCCTGCTGTATGGGCTGATATGACTAGCGTTATTGATTATTGGTTTAAAAGTACGATTATCCCGATGACTTATACCATCAATGCTTATCGTATTACTATTGACGAAACCAACAACACAGACGAGGATGCTAGAGCAAATCGCGTTAATGTACTGGTAGAAATCAGATTCAACCGTGCTCTTAAGTATATCAAGGTTTATAGTAATGCCTTTGATATGGGTATGGAGTTTGACGGTCAGGTCTAAATAAACAACTTTAAGTAGAGAGTATTATTGACATGAGTTCAGTAGTATTCTCTACTTCTTTAATATAAGTAGAATGCAGAAGACTAAACTTGTTGATCTGAAAAAGAAGGTTTTTATAAGATCTACACTAATTGGCATCTCTGGGTTAGATGAAATCTTAGGGCTAAATGATGGTATCTCAGCGGATGAAATTCTACTCGAAATTTTTAAGAATGCCCTAAGAGAATTTGAGCTGACGGAGCCTCTAGTACTAGAGATGAGACTTAATACTGGCGCATCATTAGCTACTTGTTATGGAAGGCCTGGTTGGTCTGAAATAAAACCAAATTTTACACTGTTTCTTAAGTGTCTAATTGGAGAGAATGATATCGTCTTACTTCCTACTTCTTTACCTTACTGGAGATTAGGGGATGGTTATGGTAATTATACAGGAGGATATTATGGCGCTACACTTGGAGTCACGCCTACTTTCGGATCTTATCAACCATTTTCAGATTATCAAGCACCCTATCTTTATACTGGAGATTTAGGAATTTTCAACGGAGATACAACAAATCAAAGAAGCATTTATATTAAGGGTTGTGTTGCAAGACCTATAGTACCTTGCTGGACCTCTGATAAAAAATTTGATGAGAATGATGAGAGTTGTGCTATCTATTGGATGGACGTAGAGACTGGTGGTGCAAGAGGTAAGTTCTTTATGGATCTTGTCCTTGTCTACCTTCTTGACTATATTCGACAACTTAATGCTTCCTTATCACTTCCTAACGGGGCTGTTCAAGTATTTAATAATGTTGACTCAGCTTATCAAGAGTTGAAACAAAGATGTGATCAATATGCTATGCAGTCTGGATGGTATGGAGATCTATTACTATAAAGCTATGGTTAAATTTAAAGAAAAAGACTTTGGAATAAAAGAAAGATCCTTAGTTAAAGCAAGGGGAGCATTAAGAGGCTTAGTTAGTGGAGCAGACCAGGTAATGACCCAAGTTAATCAAGCTGGTTTAAAAGTTGGTGATTCTATTCTCTCAACACTTGGTCATCCTACTAATCCTATTGCTCAAAGGTCTTTTAGACCTCAAAGAATTCCTTCTAGGACAATTAGGGAAGTAACCTCAGATATTGTGCGTAATCCGGTCACCAAAGCTATAGAGGAAGGCCATCACCTAATTACTGGATCGAGAGCTAGTGAGGTTGTTCAAAATGTGGGCCAAGGAATAAGAAACCAGGCTGAGATCTTAGCAGGAGTTCCAACAACCGCCAATAGGAGAGTGGTTAGAGTTCCGAGAGCTAAATCAAGAAAAGTAGCTGAAGAGGCTGTACAGAAAGGTAAAGAGGGGGCTAGAATGGCTTATGAAAATACAGGTGAAGTAGCTGATAATGTTATCCATTACGTAGCGCAACACCCAGTATCTGGAGTTGCCCAAGCTGCTAGTTTTCATCCGTTCTTTGTTCTTCAACACCCAGAATTGATGGTTGGTAAGGCGGGTATTGCTGCGGAGATGTATTTACAAAGACCTGCTGAAACAGCTAGCCTCTTAAATAAGCTTGTTAGAAGACCTTATCAAAGTGCTACTAAGAAAGCCGGGGAGATGTATGCTGGTTCTGGGTTTAGTAGAGATATAAGACAAAGATCAATTAAGAAAGGCCTTCAGAATATGACTCAAAGTCCCTTAATGACATCAACTGGATTTATCCCTGCGACAATATGATTAAATTTAAAAGAAAAGATTTTACTATTCCTGAGGGACATTATACAGGCCCAAAGGACGTAGTTAGCCTTCCAGGAACACTTGAGACAGTATCAAAAACCACTGTTGCAGGATCCTTAATTGGTGCAGTAGCTGGCCACTATATGAAAGATTCCTCTATAATTGAGGGTGCTTTTAAGGGTGCAGGTGCTGGCATTTTAACAGGTATTGCTACTAAATTATTCTTGAACTATATTCACAAGCCTATGTCATCGGCTAAATTCCAAGACATAGACAGAGGTATTAGAAGACAGTTTAGCATGTATAACCTGGGGGGTGTGATTATTGGAGATTCTCTTAAACATAGGGCTAAGTTTGATGAAAAATTCTCCACTAATGACAGAGAAGTAACGAAGTATAAAGTTACTGTTGCCGTTCATAGAGGTCAACTAACACTATATACTTTTGGAATGACACGAGAGGAATTAGATAAAACCTCTAAGACTCTAGATTATTATTGTAAGAAGTATTATGGTATGGAATATACAGCGAGAGCAGTTAATCTCAAGCTAAATTCTTATGCCGTTAATATAACATTCACTAACACCCAGGTTATTTGTTCGTTTATTGTAGAGCTTAGTGAGGTTCTTAATACACCTATTAATCTCTTAGACCACTTCGCTTCTATTGAGGGAAGAATTCTTGAGGCAACAAATAAGATGGATGAAGTTACTGAGGAAGAGGAGAAAGAGTTTTCTGTATCGGCTTTCAGTAAGTATGATTTAATTAAGATGTTGGGTACTAGCGGAGCTAAGGTCATTCGTCTTGTTGGTAGAGGACCTTCTGCACTCCCCGCTATTATGATCGATTCTATTCTTCAAGGTATTAATGAGTTGACTAATAGGGAGCGTGAGTCTCTTGCTGCTCCTGGTATGGCCAAGTCTGAGTATAGTAATAGATTTCTTGAGGCTGCATTAAGTAAGAACCGTTATGTCGAATCCTTCCACTTCACTGTTGGTTCTGATAAGAATCCGGTTAATTTCTCTATGAACTCTGGTTTATTTATTGTAACCTCCACAAAGAAAGAGGCTACTAAGATTGATAAGGGATGGTATGGAAAGTACTCAGATGAAATCAACCGAAGTGATACTGGTGAGGTTATTGTCTATACTTACCCCTTAAAGAATGTTAATGCTTTCGATGAGATCCTAAAAAGATTTATGGATCTTGGTTTGAAGCCAAATCTCTATGATAAACCTGCCTTAAGAAATTCAACATTTTCAAACAATAATATGATAGATATGATTGTCGATAAGCTAGACCGAGATGGGGAGGAAGATTATGAGATTAGTAGTAAAATTCCGAAGGATGTAATTAGCATTACAGCAGATCCTACTAATGTTAGAATCTATATTCCCAGAAGTTTAGATTATTGCCAGTACGATATTGACGACGAAGTTAGATTGATTTCTAAATTTATAAGAACCAATACTAACTACGAAAGAGGAATTAATGTAATGAAGTTATCAGGGCCTCTTACTTTCCAGCAATATTATAAGCTAGTGAAAAGTATCATTAAGAATCAAGGGTTCTGTACTTTCTTAACAAACGACTAAACTATGGCTAATGAGAATATGGCCTCTAAATTACTAGATAAGGCCCAGAAATTTTATAAGATAGGATTAAAAAATATTAATCTGCAGTTAAAATTGAACGGCACCCAGTTTGTTGTCCTAAGACCAAAGGATAATTCAAAGTGGAAGAACGTATTTGGGGGTTCATACTCTTCTAGCAGCATCCTCGAAAACGACTATGAACAACTATCCTGCACCCTAGTAATTAATATGAGTGATATGAGGGATGTTTGGAATAGAAACCGTGACACTTTGGATGCTTGGTCTAACGACGGGACTCTTCAGCTTGGTGATGAGTTACAATTTACAAAAGAGGGAAGAACATACAGATTTAAGATCTCACAAAAGATGGGGCTTACTGAAACCGCTGACTCTCTCTTTTATTATGCCTTAATGAGTATTATTGAAACACTTGATACCTAATTATGCTCGATACTGATATTAAGAGGGAAAATATGGTCCCGGGTAGTGGATGTGATACTTACACCAGACCAGAAGAGATTAAAGCCCTTTCAAAGTACTTAAAGAAAAGAAAAGACTACTACGACTCCCTTACTGAAAGTCTGAATAAAGACAATATAGAAGTACAGGGAGCCCGTTTTTTGAAAGATCCTGAACTTCCAACCAGGGTAGAGGGATTGATTGATGATAGAAAAAATACTCTACCTGACCAAGTTGAGACAATAGAAAGAGTGGGTGATTTAGAATTAAGAACCAACCTAGAGACTATTGAATCGGCAGGAGATATTGAACTTCCTGAAGATCTTGACACTTTAACAAACGAGCTAGAAACAGCATTAAGTGAGTTAAGGGAAGAACTAGTAGATACAAGAGAGAATATTGAACTTGAGGACAACAAAGAGCTAATTGAAGATACTCGGGAAGGAGAGCTTTCTAGTATTATTGATCAGCTTGAGTCTGGAGAAGCCTTAGAATCACTTGAAGATTACCGTGAAGAGATTCAAGGGAACGAAGATCGGGTACTAGAAGATCACAAAGAAGTAATTAAGGATTCACTTGATGAAAGTCTTGAAAACCACAAAGAGGTGATTGAGGATAATCAAGATGAAACCTTAGAGGATCACAAAGAGGAGATAAAGGGGAATGAAAGTCAGGAACTTGAGGATTACAAAGAAAGAATAAGTGATAGCCAAGACGAAAGCCTAGAGGATTATAGGGAAGGTCTTAAGGATTCACTTAATGAAACTCTAGAGGATCATAAGGAAGAACTAACGGATTCCCCAGATGAAAACCTAGAAGACCATAAAGAAGGGTTAAGTGATAATCCTAATGAAACTCTAGAGGACTATCAAGAAAAAATAAATGATACCCCAGATGAAAACCTAGAAGACCATAAAGAAGGGTTAAGTGATAATCCTAATGAAACTCTAGAGGATCATAAGGAAGAACTAACGGATTCCCCAGATGAAAACCTAGAAGACCATAAAGAAGGGTTAAGTGATAATCCTAATGAAACTCTAGAGGACTATCAAGAAAAAATAAATGATAACCAAGATGAAAGCCTAGAGGACCATAAAGAGGGATTAAGTGATGATCCTAATAAAACTCTAGAGAACCACAGGGAAGAACTAACAGATTCCCCAGACGAAAGACTAGAGGACCATAAAGAGGTAATCAAAGATTCCACTAATGAAAAGTTAGAAGATTACCAAGAAAAGATCCAAGGAAATGAAGATCAGGTCCTAGAAGATCATAAAGAAAATCTTACAGAAAACCAAGATGAAAACCTTGAGGATTATAAAGAAGGCTTGTCTGATAGCCTTGATGAGAATCTAGAAGACTATAAAGAAAAGCTTAGTAATTCTCTTGATGAAAACTTGGAAGATCATAAAGAGAGAATAAGTGATAGTTCTGATGAAGAGCTTGAGAACCATAAGGAAAATATTCAGGGGAATGAGGACCCAGAACTAGAAAATCATCAAGAACTTATTAAGGATAGTCAGGATGAAGCTTTAGAAGACCATAAAGAGGTAATTAAGGATTCACTTGACGAAAGTCTTGATAAGCATAAGGAGGAAATAAAAGATTCTCTTGATGAAAAACTAGAAAGCCATAAGGAGGAACTGTCTGATAACCAGGAGGAGAAACTGGAGGATTATAGGGAGAGTCTTAAGGATTCACTTAATGAAACTTTAGAGGATCATAAGGAAACGATTAAAGATTCTCTTGACGAGACCCTTGAGGATCACAGAGAAGAAATTAATGGGAATGAAGATCAAGAGCTGGGTGATTTCTTAGATACAATAACAGGAAATCAAACAGACATACAACTTGGAACCTATAAAGAAGGTGTTATTCCTAGTGCCAGTGATAACTCTGATGTAGATAGCCTTCCCTCTGACTCTGAAAAGGGTGCTGAGAACTTTAATCCTTTCTCTTGGGATGGATCAAATCTAAGTGACTATATCGAAAGTCTTAGTTATGACTCTGAAGAGAGTCTTGTTGATTATAGGGATGACCTCACAGATAACACAGACGAAACTCTTGAAGACTATAAGGATGAAATAGAGGGAACCACTGATAAAGATCTTGAAGATTATAAAGACCAGATTCAAGGTGCTTCCGATAAAGAACTAGTTGATTATCAAGATAAAATTAGTGATTCTCTTGATGAAACCCTAGAGGACTTCATTGATAAAAAAGATAAAGCTGAAGATAAAGAACTAGTTGATTATCAGGATAAAATTAGTGATAATCTTGACGAAACCTTAGAAGATTTTATCGACAAAAAAGATAAAGCTGAAGATAAAGAACTAGTCGACTATCAGGATAAAATTAGTGATAATTCTGATGAAACCTTAGAAGATTTTATTGACAAGAGAGACAAGGCGGAAGATAAAGAACTCTCTACCTTTATTGAGAAAGGGGAGAAGGGGGAGGATCAAAGCCTATCAGACTTCATTGATAAAAAAGATAAAGCTGAGGACAAGGAGTTATCTACCTTTGTTGAGAAAAGGGATAAACCTGAAGATCAAGACCTATCAAAGTTCGTCGATAAAAAAGATAAGGCTGAGGATAAAGAACTATCTACCTTTGTTGAGAAGGGGAATAAGGGAGAGGATCAAGACCTATCAGACTTCATTGATAAAAAAGATAAAGCCCCTGATCAAGAACTTTATCCAAATAATGTCCTGGTACCTGAACCTGGCTCAAATTTCCAACCTTTCTTAAATCCTGAAGAGCTTGACAAGAACCTAAGATATAAGCTAGTAAATAGAGTTTATAAGTTGGCTGGTAAAATTCACAATATCCTTAAGCTAACAGGAGACCCCTCGAAGGATCCTAGATCTAAATGGGTAGAGCAGATAGTTAGTGTTGTTACTGAAGTTGCTAAGAGTGTAGAAGGGACTAATGAGAAAGGAGAAGTCATTGAAAATACCCTAGATTCAGCCAGAGATATGGCCTTAGAAGAAAAGCTTTACAAGGTTATATTGGAGAATGGTGATGTCTATAAAATGACTTACGTTGCCAGTGATGATCCAGGCCAAAAGAAAGTTGATAAGCTAGACCTCGCTGAATATGGCAGTAAGATTCTTTATGGTGGAGATGGTAATCCTAATAAAGTAGAGGATTTTGAAACTGAGGATCTTAAACAAGGTGAAGAGTCTATTCCCACCGCGAAACATGTCCAAAATCAGTATCATACAGGTATTCTAGACTTCGGTGTTCTAGCACATCAGGCAGTCAGTGCATTAAAGGTTGGCAATGCAAAGGTTAAAGCTAAGCTGATTGAAGAGGCTTTGGCAGGTATGGTACTTGCTAGAGAACTTGCTGAGGTTAAGGCTGGTTTAAACAGAGATAGACTTCCTGGAGAATCAGATGAATTCTTAACTGGTAAAGCTAAAAGTAAACTCCGAGAAGTAGCCTCTGCAGCTCTTTATAATAGCAACGATCTTCAAGACCTGGCTAAGTCGGCTGTAATTTCTGCCGCAAAATGTCTTCTCCCTGATACTGTAAGGCCTCACAATAGACCGGATGAAGATTCTAATAATCCCACCGAATTACTTAGTGGTAAAACTACTTGGTATGCTATGAGTAATAAGCAGCTTGGGACAGATGAAAAAGATGTTGATCCTGGTAATAAAGTTAAGTTTACTAATAGGTACCTGAAAGGGGAAGGCATTAAACAGACCTTTGTTGATTTAGTTAAAGTTAGTAGAGTCAATGAAATAAATACTGTCGAAGATATGTTTGATAGTATTAAAGAGAGTCCTTATATGACTTCAGCCAATAAGTTTACTTCCAGCGAATTTAATTCGGTCAAGGTAATAACCTTAGATTCTAATATGTATTGGGAGATCATTCTTGAACCTTTTATGGGAGCTGAGAATAATGAAAAGACTTATTTACCATTAATACACGAAATTAATGTCTGGAATAAGTACTATCATAACGTTAGAACTGGCTATACAACTTACTTACCTATTACTTCTTTTGAATTAGCAAAGGGAAAGCTTACTACTAAGAACCTCCAACTTTTTGATGGTGAAATTGCTTATCCAACATCTATGGAGTTTACAAATGAGTTTAAATTGACTTTTGTTGATGACCAATTTAAATCATTAAGAACTTATTTTGAAAGATGTCTTGATTCTATGATCTATTATAGTGAACCCAAGAAGAAAGATGAGGTAACAAATATTAATCCATATGAGGATAACACTCTTACTGCTGTAGATAAAAGATACCAGCTTGTTGCCCCATATAAAAATGTAACTTTCAGGTGTAGAATTTATTCTATGACTCCTCAGCTTTCAACTATCAGTAAATATGATCTCTTGCTAGTTCTTAGAGATTTTGTTGAAGAAAGGTCTGGAGATATTGAGGGAGACGGCGGAGATCTTAGTGTTAACTTTAGTATTGTAGGTGAGAATCCTAAATCGGAAGAGACTATATACGATCCGGAAAAAACTTCCTTGAAAGCTAAGAACAATGACTTTGAAGCTAAGATGGCAGCGGATAGGAAAAAGGCTAGTAAAATTATGACCACTGCTAAGTTAGCCTCAGAAGGTCTTGATTTATTGTTTTAGTCATTATGTATATTAAGTTAGGAAAAATATCAACAGTCTATGGTAGTTCAGGTTCTTCTGATCTTATGATATTTGCCCAGGTTCCCGAATCTCCAATGACTTACGAGAAACCTATTATCATAAGGACTACATCAGCTTTAGACATCTGGTTTGGTAGGAATTTTAAATCATATTCTTTCCTTCACGAACTCATAGATACAAATAACTCTCTCTGGTTGATGGGACCTGTAGATTTAGATCAATACTCTGATACAACTGATTACATAAATCTTTCAGAATATACGTTGGATGAGAGTAAGATTTATACCGAGGAACCAGAATTTACAGATGAGGGAATAAAAACAATTTACCAGGTAATAGGTGAAGATTCTATTGAGAGATTCATCTGGTATTATGACTCTACTTCTAATGGGTGGATTTTTGTCAATATAAAAGACTTACCCCAAAATATTCAAAATCCTGGTATATATAATAGAGACACTTTAACGCTATTCAGGTTGGGATCTCAGATTGAATATACTAATCCAGAGTATCGCCCTCAGAATAGTCCGTTAAGCATTATAAATTCACAATCATCATTCTATTTCTCTTTGAAGGGCTTAAGTACTGAGAGAATAGATAAGGGATATCAGACACTTGCTTTTGATGTCTCTTTCGATGGTCAGCAAGTACTAAATCCTGGGGAATATTTAGTATTACCGTTTTGGAATGGCACTAAGATGGTATATAAAGTTTATTATCCAAGCACAGACATTGATACTATTAATGGAATACCCTCTAAGTTTAAGACAGGAGGAGCAATAGGTGTTAACTGTGTTGGCGATATATTTCAATCCTTCACGACGTCTGGATCATATACTTATTTCTATGACCGTGATAAGAATAAACTTTATACTAACTTTCCAACTGAGGTAAATTACTTCAGTACTATTCCTAACTTCACAATGGCTCCTTCAGCACAAGATTCTTATACGCTTCTTGAGGAGGTTGCTGAAAATGAAGACTTTGTATATAATCCTACCACGATGACTTATACTAACGGAACGAAAGTAGATACAGAAACCCTTCCTGTACCAGCACTTAAATTCTGGAGTAAGACGATAGGGTGTGATAGGAGTGATGATGATAACTATATAACAGTCCAAGTAGAAGAAATTAATTCTGATTCTGTTGGATATGAGTATAGAATCACACTCAGAAGGTATGATTATATTGAAGTATTTGAGGGATGGTTAGTTGAGAAAGAAGGCTTAGTGAGATTAGATCTTGATATTAACTCTAGGTCAAACCTGGTAGGATGTGATTATGTCCTTGATGGTATTGTTGAGAGATTGCCGGTAGGAACTTGGAAATTGGCAGGAGCAAAAGAAAATGTTTGTACTCCTAAAGCTACAAACTATGCTTTGTCGATGATGTATAAAGATGAAGAGGATTTCATAAGACCCGATTTTCACCTTGTACCAGACGTTAATCAGTTTATTACAGTGAATAATAGTGAGGATCCCGAACCTCTAAGCATCTATAGAACTTTCCTCAATATCTCCAATGCCTGCGGATGTCAGTTTTTGATTGAAAATGGAGACAGTAATAGTGGAGCCAAATGGTTCAAAAGAAATTATATCTTAGATTCAGAAAATAAACTAGTCTACTTTTATTCCAATATAACAATCAATGACATTAGCCGACCAGGATACTATCTATTCTTAACTGGGATCTTAAGGGATATCTACTCAGTTTCAACAAATACTGTATTTTATCCCAGCCCTGTTGATGGTATTGATAGAGATCCATATAATTTTGATGACACCGATTACAGAACTTATAAGTGTAACTATCTGATTGATAACAACCAGAAATATTACTACCGAGAGTATTTCAGTGGTCCAAATCCAACTTGTACTGCCTTGATGAGATTTTCACAAGCCAAGATAACAAGGGAATTAATCAAAAATAGATGGAAATTCTTAGGACAAACCTATACTGTTGATATTCAGGGCTCAATCTTAGGGATCCTAGATGGAATAAAAAACCGCTTCACAATAATTAAGCAGATCAAGATGGAGAATTATAATACTAATCTCTCTGAAAATGAAATCTCCTTTACACTTTGGATAGGAGTTAATGATTTGGTAGAAAGCAATGTGAAGTTAGACATCATAATAAATTATAAAAATTAATTAATACTATGGCAACAGTTGCTGAACTTGTACGTCCAGGTGGTGAGGCTCTTAGTGGTATTAACTTTATTGACTGGGAAAAGACCTATAAAGATAATAACCGTGAGTTCCTTCGTGGCGATATGTGGAAGCTGTCTTTTACGCAGGCTCCCAAAATTGTTTATTATCCGGGTGACGAAATCCTCAATGGTCGTCTGAATGCTGTTAATGTAGGTATTGACACCTCTTCGAACGGTATTACCAAGCGTATGAGAGGTGGTTGGGATATCTACCAGCAAACTAGTCAGAATACCAACGGTACTCTTAGCCTTCAGTTTGTAGATCGTGAAGACCAAGCTATTACTTATTGGTTGGATGACTGGAGACAGAAGATTGCTGATCGTGATACGAGATATAGCTTCCGTAAGGATGACTTGGTAGCTAATGTTAAATTGGTTCTGACCAACTCTTCTCGTATTACAGTTAGATCTTTGGAATTCTTCAACTGCGTAATCACCGACGCACAGATTGATGAGAACGGTGCTACTGAGTCTGAGACCGATCGTGCTGATGTTGTTCTGAGCATGAAGTTTGAGCACTACAGCAGAACTTTTGATAATCTCACATAATTATAATAAACTTCTTCTGAGGATTAGGGTTTATTCCTTAGTCCTCAGATCTTATACAAAGTAAGTTATGAACTTTACTCAGAAATATTATTCGAGAGAGGAAAAAGAAAAGTTTCTCCGTTTCTTGGGTATTCTTAGTGGCCTCTTAGTTAAGTGTAAGGAGCTTCATTGGGCTGCTCCTAAGAAGAATATTCATGTCTACCTCGATGAGTTTCATGAAATCTTGGGTGATATTCAAGATACCATTGCTGAAGGTTATATGGGAATTCTTGGTAAAATGAAGCCAGGAGAAGTACCTTTCTACGCTAATAATGCCACGGATGCTATAAGTTTTATTGAGGATGCTATTAAAGAAACTAAAGATTTTTATGAAGATATCCCCCCTGGCACGGAGTTCAAAGGCCTAACAAGCGAGACAGAAACTTTCATTAACAACTGCTATAAGTATCGTTACCTCTTCTCTCTTTGCAGTAACGATTATGATAAGAATTGAAAATGAGTTTTTTCCTCAGATTATAGTAGGTCCTTTTGTCTTTACTGGAGGTAAGGAAATTGCAGAACATACGATTAGACATGGGGAGATACACTGGAGACAACAAATAGAATTGCTTGTAGTTGGTTGGTATATTTGGTATGTACTAGAATACATCTATAAGTTTTGGATGTTTCAAGATCCTTTTGAAGCCTATAATAAACTTTCCTTTGAGATAGAAGCAAGGGGTTACGAAAATAATCCCTACTATCTTGGATATAGAACTTTGTGGGCTTGGACTAATTATATTTAGAATATGAAGATAAGAATTTCGAGACCACGTTATTTTTCAGAGGAAGACCCTACCGACGAATATCAGTATAAGAAAGTAGGTCAAGATTCTGAGGGTATGTATGTTGCTGATGCTAAGATGGGAGCTAATGGCAAATTAGTTGTAAAGAGGGGTAGCAAAAAGAGACTTTAATTTATGGAACTAACATTAAGAAGAGTTGCTAAGAAGGCGACTTATACGATTGGGAAACTCTACATCAACGGGGAATATTTTTGTGATACAGTAGAGGATTGTGATAGAGGGCTCAGTAGTGATATGCCCGAAGAGGAGATACAAAAAAAGAAGGTATATAGCCAAACTGCTATTCCGACTGGTACCTATCCCATCACTATGAATGTTGTTTCTCCTAAGTACTCAAAGAAATTAGCTTATAAGTGGTGTGGAGCAAGATTACCCAGACTTCTCAACATTAAAGCTTGGTCTGGTGTATTAATTCACGCAGGTAATACGGCGGCTGATTCTGCAGGCTGTATTTTAGTTGGAAAAAATACGGAAGTTGGTAAAGTCACTAACTCTATGAACACTCTTAAAAAGCTTTGGCCTCTCCTTGACGCCGCTAGTAAGAAGGGTGAAAAGATTAATATTACCATTAAGTGAAATTTTACTGTTCAGAGACCTCTAGAACCTTAAGTATAGAATATAGAAGTAGTCTATAGTGATTTTGATATTACTGTAGACTACTATTTTTTAATGATTTTAATAAAATATGAACATTGACGTTAAACTTCTCCCTAGTGGAGGTATAGGCTATAATTTTCCTTCAGTCAACATCAATCCTATGACCTTTAGTGGTATTTGTGATTATATGGCTAGAGTTCCAAAAGATGATAACTTAGGAAAATACCTGTTTGACATTGATATGTTAAAGTCTGAAGATCCTAACATTCTGAATTGTTATATTATGGATGTTGATTTCTTGATCTTCTACAAAAAACTCATAACAGTTAGTGAAGATCTGAGTTATCAAATTGAAGTTAAGTGTCCAGAATGTGGTAGAAAGATCAAAAAGACGGTATCGTTTGAGCACGATATTCATTTTAAACAGATTGACCCTAAGATTATGAATGGGGCCAAGATAGAATTGGGAGGGCATTCTTATGAAACCATAGTACCAACAGTTAGGGAGTTTGGTAGAGTTTTTAGTAAGTATTTGACCTACAGAAAAGTAACTGACCTTAAGATGATTAAAACTATAGCACTCATTAAGGATTTTGAAACGAGAGCTAATCAGGTTGAAGAGGATGTCTTAGGGGCAACGCATAATGACATTACCCTCCTATTAGCTTTAAGAGATCTTTATTATGATCAACTCGAACCAATAACCCTATATTGTCCAGAGTGTAATAAGGGATTAGATAAATCAGAAAGGAGGGGAGTGACAGTAAGTGTAGAATCGCTTATTGTCGATTTCTTTCGAGACCTCTATGTCAATTGCCCGATTGATGGATCTAAAATTCTATTTAAATAAGTTCCTGAAAGTTGACAATATTGAGGGGTATACAATGGAGTTCTTAAATGAACTTAAAAAGGCTTATAATAATTTCCTCGACGAAAGTAAAGGTACTGATCCTGACTTCCCATTAATGACTTTTGGAGATAAACAGGGAAGTAGTGGAAATATGAGGATAACTATAAATCATCAAGAACCAGATGACTTTGTTGAGGATAATATCTTTAAATAATGTCAGCAATTACAGATGAATTGAATAAGAGGACGAATAAATTAGCTACTAATAGAGCTGAGGATCCTTCACAAGATGCCGCCTTAAGAGAACAGTATATGAATCAAATAACTGCACTTCAAGGAGAAAGGGCTAAGAATCTTGCTGTTGAGAAACAAGAAGCTACTAATCAAGGACAGCTAATGAACGCCCTAGGAACTGCTGGAGCTATGGCGGCAATGAACGAAGGTGGTGGTGGTCAGCAAGTATCTCCTCAGACAGCGGCTATACTTGGAAAGTACGGTGTTAGTGCGCCACAAGTACAGAGAAGCCAGAGAAGGGAAGTACAGGTTAAGCCACCCAACATAACAATAAACAATAACTATAATAATGTAACTACCAATAATAGCGTCCCTGTCCCTGCTAACGCTGGAGGTCCAATTCAAGGTAGACCTATACAATTTAAGGCAGCAGACAATACGGAAGGAAAGAGTCAAGCTAGATTTAAAACTTGGCTTGAAAATATGTTCTCCCACCAGAAAGCTGCCAATGATAAAAGGATAAGGGAATATGATAGAAAAGAGTGGAGCTTGAGTAAGTCTATTAATAAGATGCTTCAAAAGATGGAAGCCACAACAACTAGACTTGCTAAAGCTTCAGATCCTAGAATGATTGGCACAACTATTGGTAGTCAGATAAGAACTCTACTCTTAATTTTCGGTGTTCAATTCCTCGCTAAGAACTGGGATAAGGTCATCAATCTCGGAAATCAAATTTATGACCGTATTACTGATTTTCTTGGTTTCTTTGGGCTTGGAAGGAAAGCCTCACAATTAAGAGCTGCCGGTAAAGACCTTAGAGGATCCCTAATCTGGTTCCTTACCGGTGATATGTCCAAAGCTAAAAATCCGAAAACATCACTAGCCGGAGAATTTAAAAATCTTTTCATTAATTTCGGAGATTATATTAGGCTTTGGTTTGAAAAGCAGATGGCTATTCGTGGAGAGGCAATCAAGAGCATTCCTTTCCCATCAATGGGTGATATAGGAAATAATATTGCTAATCAAGATTATGGACTCTTAGGAAACCAACTAAAAGGTGTTCTGACAGGATTTAGTAATATAATTTCCTCCACGTTCAGTAACATCAGCTCTTATCTAGGAACTGTCTTAACTACGCTCGTTGATCCTGTTAAGGGTGCTAGTATTGCAGCTAAACAGAATATTGAAAAAAGTACTCTTGCTAATAAAAATATAAATCAAATTAAAGAGGGTATTGGAAGACGAGGTAATAGCGAGTTTGAGAGTTTAGGTGTTGGAACAAATACTTCTCGTGGTGACTATGTTCTTGAAACGAAAAACGATAAAGGCCGGTATGCTTATGCTCTTCATAGTACAGCTCTAGATGGCAGTGGTCAATTGACAGGATCTGTTGCAAGTACTGTTGCTCAGGGTCGTGACATCATGGGCGCCTACGTAGATGCCGAAGAATATGGTCACGTAGATGCTGGTAGAGTTCTGGCAGGTCTTAGTCGTCTTAAGAAGGCTGCTAAAAAGAATGGTTCGGTTTATGTAGATAGAGAATTTATAATAAGATTCTTCAAAAATCCCGCCGATAGAACGAGACTCTTAGCACACCCAGTTAAGATGAAGTATGTTCGAGAAGAATATACTGCTGATCAACAACTTCTACAGTATTCTAACAATCATAACGTTGACGGCTCCGAGAAACTACCCATGGGTCTTAATGGTGAATCTTGGGGTGACCAGGTAGGAAGAGTAGTAGGCGACGTTGCGGGTGCTGCTGTTGGAGGTGGTATATTTTTAGCTACTGGTGGAACAGCCAATTTTTCGGCCTTGGGTGCAGGATATGCTACAAGACAGGTTGTAAAAAGTGGACTCACTTCATTAGTAGATTGGGCTGAAACTGAAGACTATAGACTAACTCTTGTTCCAGCAACAGATCCTAGACCAGCGGCTAATATTAGGGGTCAAGGCACGGGCACCTATAATTACTATAAACTCTCTGAGAACGACCTAAAGATCCTTGAAAGAACTTTATATAAACAGGAAGATGAGGATGATGTAGCTCTAGTTCTTAGCGGTATCGAAAATAATATTGTTAAGGAGAGTGGTGGTCAGACTGGAGTAAGAAGAGCCTGGAAAAATAAAGGTTCCAAGAGTCAATGGTTTAAAAGTCAATTCGCTGATTACTCTAAATATACAGACAAAATCACTGATATTATTAGTCAAAGAAAGGCTTACGAACAACAGCAAGAAAACCACCCATTCGTTCAGCAAATAGAAGGAATGAAAGAAAGGAGTGGGTATGTGTTCGATAAGGCTGGTGACTTGATTGGTGAGGGTATTAGATCAACAGCTAATCTTCTTGGTATTACAAAATCAACTAAAATTACTAAGGCTCAAGAAAGATCCAATGTAATTTTTGCTATGGACTATCTTACTAAGAAAGGTTTGACTAAAGAGCAGGCAGCAGGTATTGTCGGTAATTTACGTGCAGAATCAGCTGTAAATCCAGGAAGAGTTGTAAAAGATAGTAATGGCTTATACTCTGGTGGTATTGCTATGTGGAATGGAAGTAACTTGAGGAGTCTTAATCAGTATGCTTCAAAGAAAGGAAAGAAATGGAGTGATCTTGGAACTCAATTAGATTTTCTTCTGGGTACTTTAGATGGATCAGTACCATATACAGGAACTGATACTAGAGATGTACAAAGACGATTAAGTTCTGCAAAAACTCCACAAGAAGCCTCGGAAGCTTGGGCATACTATGAGAGATACGCAGGTTATGATGGAACAACGAGAACCGCAAGACAGGCAGGATGGAGCCAGAGAAGAGTAAATCAGGAACATGAGAGTCGAATAAAACTTGCTAATGGGGCTTATGAAACCTATAATCAAGCCGCTGGAGAAGAAGGCACTATAGATACAGCGATATCAAGCGGAGGATATACAGGACAAGAGGTCGATTCTATTCCGGAACAAGTTTCTAACGCACCTCAGGAAGCTAGTGGAGAAACCAGTGAGCGCGTTGGTGGCGGCCATAGAGAGGAATGTGTAGAAACTGGTCTAGGGGAAGTTGCATCTGACGTTGCTGATTTCATTGCAGGAGAGCCAGCTACTATCGGTGATACTAGGGTTCCTCAAGAAAAAGTTAAGGAATCACAGATAAAATACGAAGCCGGTGAAATCTGGAATAAAGCCTATGAGAATAAAATAGCATTACACAGGAGTGATGGTACGGCCTTTAAGAACTTCGATGATTTCAATGATTGGTATACAAATAAGGCAGGATCCTATAGCAGAGAACACATTAAGAAAAAACTTAATGATGTTTTTGTATCTCGCGATATTACACATAATATTTCTGATGAGCTATTAGACAACTTATTAAGTCCTGAAAATAGAGTTTATAGATCAAAAACTGATACCTCCACTACTACTCTTGGAACTTCATTTCGGCAAGACTATAAATATAGAGACCATAAAGCTGAAAGGCAGAACTTCAGAAAGTACTATCAAGAGTTAGACCCCAAAGCTCAAAAATATCTAAGAGATTATGTTGATTATAATACATCTAACGTAGACGAGAGATTTAATGAGTGGTTAGGATCTATGTCTGATGAAGAACTCCGACAATTTTTTCCAGAAATCTCCTCTTCTTCAGGGAAGGTTAGAGAAGCCGTTGCCAACAGTGACCTAGTAAAAGGGCTTTATAAAAAGGTTTTGGCAGGTAATGATTATAATTTTGCTAAGAAAGGAGTAACTAAAGCAGATTTTGAGTCTTCTATTTATAACCAGGAAGAAATGGCTAAAAATCTTGAGGAAATTAGAAAGGTCGAGGCTGAAATGAAGGCTCAGGAGACTCCTAAAGAAAGAAAAGATGAGCTATATTTCCAATGGAAACTCTTGAAGAATCAAAGAGCAAGGATGGGAGAAAGACAGGTATCTCTCAGTTCTGGAAAGAGTGCAGAAGATAAAGGTAGACTTATTGGTGTTAATAAAGGATATAATGAAAAGATTGGCAAATTAAGTGATATTGAGTATAAAAGATCCCATTTTGATGAGTACTTTGATTCTCTTGAAAGCAATGAAGGTCTTACTGATCAAGAACTTGCTCTTAAGTATGTCAAAATGAGAGATGCCGTTGAAGATGAATATACTAACATCATAGAAGAACTTAAGTCTTTTGGAGATCTTAACGAAAAAGAGGTCAAAGAACTAGAAAATGCCGTAAAGGAAGCAAGAGTAAGAAAAGAGAAGGCTGAGAAGTTAAAAAATACTAAGACAGAAGATCTTGATGCTGAATTGACAAAGTGCATTGAAAGTGCTGGTAGTTTCTGTGGTGGTATGGCAGAAATGATCAAGAAGTACGGAAATGGGGTTGTTAAAGCTCTAAACTACTCTTGGAATGATATTACGGAGACATATCTAGAAACTAGGGATGTCTTATATAGTAAACTTTCTGCCTTGGAGAAACTTGCTGCTATTGAAAACGACTTCAGGAACGGTAAATTCAAGGACAACCCAGAAGAATATAACCGACTGCTTAGAGAAGTATTCGCAAGTGAAGAATGGAAAAACACTAGTAGTAGCAAGAAGAAGTCTGCTGTATCATATATAAAATCAAAGAATTTAAGCTCTGACCTTAAGGGTGAAATACGTGAGGTTGCCAAAGAAGGATGGGAGGATAATCTTGTTGTAAAATCAGAAAACGTTGTCGATAAAAAATCTGGAAAACTTAAAAGTATCTTTAATACCTCTAAGAAATCTTATTCAGAGACAGCGAAAGAAACTCCGTTAGTGTCACTATCTGGTTCGAGCGGGTGGGGAAGTTCTGGTACTACTGTCACTAAAGCTGTTGGTGGAAGAATTAAGGGTAATCCAAATCATTCTCAACATGCTACTGTCCATGGTGGTGAGTACGTTATTCCTAATTGGATGAGTGATGAGCCCCTCAGTAGTGTATTGGAAGGATTTAGAACTGACACTCTAAATAATATGAAGATGAATGATAAAAGCGGTAAGACGGAACAAATCTTAGCTAACTTAATTTCAGTAGTTCAGAATGTTCAACAGACTATCGTAGCAGTGGGCGTTCAGAATAATAAAGACATGGCAGCCCTCGGTACTATAACGGGTTCTGGAAATGATAGGATTATTAGTGCAGTAAAATCTTCTGCACCTATTCCTACGCCTCAACAAGTTCAACCTAAATCGATGTATAAAGGAGGATAATTCATGACAGAGCACAATATAAAACTAAATTATGGTTCTAAGGCTCCAGAAAAAAATCCCTTTAGTATTAATGGCTTCTACTACGACAACCAGCTAAATAATCCACTCCTATCAGTAACGCTCCATCCAAGTAGCGAGTATGATGGTAGTAAATTTGTAGAGACTTCAAAACCTAAGATGGCAGACACAGGTAGTAAAGGTCTTGGGTATCAAGAAGAGCCTATTGCTAGAGCAGTCCTTGGTGAAGATTTCAATATCTCAATAAACAATGACTTTAGTGGTAGAGGAGGTGACCCTTTAGGGAGTTTAATTACTGATGTTACTGGGTCTTTATCTGGTTATATTGGCTATTTTAGTACAAAAGAAAATGCTAGGATGCTCGGTGAATTAACAAGCAATACGCAAAGACTAGTTAATAAAGCTACAGAGAGTGTCAAAGGGTTTGCCAATAGAATCTTTGGTGAGGAAACTATGGATAGTGTTAGCGAGTTTTTCTCCCCAATAACAGACGCTGCGGGAAGATTAGCTGACGAATATTTTGGTAAAGTTAAGCAATATGCTAATGGTTTCGTGAATAATGATAATGGTATGAGAGATGAAGCCTTAACTTATCTTAACTCAGCTCTTCATCTTACAGGAACTCAGTTTAGTTATTTTAAGGGGACTAAGACTACTTTCGGTAACTTGGTAATGAAGTATACTGTATTTTCTGGATATGATGCTTCTGGTAAGTGGAAGGATGTTCATACCTATATCAAGGAACTAAAGAACTATGCTGCAGGACCTCATGTTGCTATCAAAGCTGGAGAGGCTCAAGGTCAACAGTTTGCTTTTTGGCAGCTACCTCCTGGGGGATACAGAACAGGTATTGTAGATATCGATACTTGTAACTTTGGATCCTTAAGACTTGTTGTTGGTGGTTATTACTGTATTGATAACTTAGTAATACGTAGTGCAGCCTTTAACTACTCTAAAACAATGTGTAAGTGTCCAGATGGTGATAAACTGAGAGCTCCTTTATCTTGCGATGTTATTCTTAATCTTGAACCTGCAACTGAGGTAAGTAATTCATTGCTTTGGGACTTCGTTGATGGTACTAATCTTAAGACTAAAATCAAAGAGATTGATGATGCAATTAAAGGATCTTATCAGGAAGTTAAGGGTGCGGTTAAGGAAGCCTCTAGTAAGATTTCTAATCAATAATATACTATGTTTACGAGAAATAAGGAAAATTTCATCTCTAAGGATGATGACTTATCAACTTATATTGATGGTGTCGATGTCTTCAACTCTGTTCTTCTAGATAAGATTCGTGATGCCCATTCAGAAAGAGTACCTTATGAAATTAGAACCTTTGAGTATCGCCCAGACCTAATCTGTGAGGAATTATATAATGATGTCGACCTTCTCGGCCTCTTTATGCTTTCTTGTGGAGTAAGTCTGAGCGATCTTAAGAAGGGTGCTATTATTCAGGTATTACCAAGAGATGTATTAATAAGAATTTTGAAAGAATGCTAGATAACTCACAGCTATGGACCTCAGGCTTTCATGATTCAAGAGACTTATTGGTCAATCTTCAACCTTGGTTTCAAAACTCTTTTAAACTAGATTGGATAAAGATTCATGAGGAGCTTGGTGGAAAGCCGGCAACGGGAAGAATGGGATTAACTTACGTTGGTGATGGCACTAGTATAGAGTTCTTTAAAGAAAAATATAAAACTGGAGATTTGGAGATTAGACACGTAGAGAGTGGTATGAAAAGAATCATTAAACTATGTGTCTACTCCTATGTCCAGTTTAGTAATAACTACTTTGAGGCTAAATTTTGTTGTATAAATAAGTTAGACTTCTATAACGAGAAGATCACTTTATACTACGACGACCCAATAGCTGATGTCATTAACAGCTTATATCCCTGGAAAAAATCAATAAAGATAAAGTCTGATATCTCTAAGGATCCTAGATATTTTCAGAATAATGAAACTAATGCAGATTTTTGTACTAAACTCTGCTACTCCTTTAAGAGAGACTGTATATTCGCTTATGGAATGGAAGGCCTATTGTTGAAAGATACTATGGGTGAATTTAATTCTAGAGGTGAAAAAGATGAAAAAGACAAGATAACGTTAAGCTTAGGAACTCCAACACTCTATAAAATTGATAAAGATCTTTATAGAGAGGAGGATACAAGTAAACCTGATCTCTACGCCCAAGAAATTGACCTCTGGAATGACACAGAAAATACTGAGGCTGTTCTTGATTATTCTAATTGGGAAAGTAAAAATTTGAAAGTCTATCAGAAATATAAGAATTATTACTACTTCCAAAAAGACTATGAACCACTCTATCAGAATGGTGTCTTTAATAGAAAATATCAGTCCTCAAATTACTTCCATCACATGACTATTGTTAATAAACTCTTTCCTAAGTATGAGATTGGAGATGTAGTAACAATATATGAACCTGCAATCGAGGAAGATTATGCAGATGGAAAAACAAAGACTGTGATTCAGAGACTTTACCTCATCAAAGAAAACTCACTAGAAATCTCTTGGGGAGCTAATGAGGTTGGTGAAGGAGAATTTGACTATTATTCAGTACTCGTTGGCCTTGAGGATAAAAGCGGCTATAATGTGGGTACTGATGATGATATTACAAGGGGCGTTTCAATTTAATAATATGGAAACTTATTTTGGTGTTATTTCACAAGTATTAGACCCCGATCTTTATACGATTGAGGTAGATATCCCTGGTAAAAATCAGAAACTCAATGCTTTTCCTTTTAGAGGAGAGGTAGATGAGCCAAGAGTAGGGGATAATGTAATGTTGTTGGAAGTAGACCCAATTTATCATTCATACTATTTATATAAAAAGCTAAAAGAGAACGATTTTATAGGTATTCGATCAAGGGGTAAGAAGATTTGGATAAAAGAGGATTTTATTCAGATTGGTATTATCCCTGTCGATGCCAATAATTCAAATAATGGCAAGGATTTAATTTTCCCAGATACAGATAAGGGAGAGTGGTATGACGATAAAGAAGACTCAAAACCAACACCAGATTGTACTTCCTGGATTAAAATAGACAAGGAAGGTAACTTAGAGGTAGAGATGGAAGGCGCTGGAAAAGTGCATATAACTAAGGACCACGAAGTTAATATCGATGGAAACTTTACAGCCGTAGTTAAAGGTAACTCTGACATAACGGTAAATGGAAACACAACGATAAAAGTTGATGGTAATGTTGACGCTAAGGTTGGAAAATCTTTGAGTGCTAAAGTAAGTGGATCATGTACAATAGATTCACCTGATGTTAAAATTACTGGAGCTTCAGTAACAGTAGCCGGAACCCCAACTCCAGAAGGACGTGGAGCTTGGTGTGGAATTCCTTTCTGCTGCTTTACAGGTGCGGCGCAATCATCATCCAAATCACTAAATAACTAGGACTATGATACTAAATAATATAGAAGTAAACATTTTATCAACAATGAGCCTTCTTGATGCCTATGATAACAAATTTCCAGAAGGTTTTTTGATGGAAAATGTTATATACTGTGTACATAACAACGTAAATGGTAAAAATTATATAGGTCAAACTGTCCAAGTAAGAAACAGATTTAGTAAAACCTATGTAGGACATTTCAGAGACTACAACAGATTTGTTTCTGAAGAATTAAATGAGACACGAGCTTTATATAGGGCTTGGAAAAAATATGGTCTCGAGTCGTTTATCGTATATATAATAGATGTAGGAAAAAATCGAGAAGAACTAAATGAAAAAGAAGTTTACTGGATAAAAACTCTGCATACTTGTGTCAAAGATCCAGACTGCTTCGGATATAACCTAACATGGGGCGCCGATGATATGAGCGTAAGTTGTCGAGAATCTATTGAAAGATCGCTCGAAACTCGTAGAAGACTATATGGAGAAACTTTTGTTAACTGCCATACACCAGAAGCTTTTGCAAAAGGAAACAAAACTAAAGAAGAACGATATGGTCATGGAGGTTTTATTAATGCATTCACTCCAGAAGCTAATGAAAAACGAAGACAAACTAACTTAGAAAAATATGGTACTCTTCATGGACCAAATGCATCTAAAGAAGCAATTCAAAGGATGGTAAACAAAAATATAGAAGAGTACGGAGACCCTATGGGAGTATGCAATACCCCAGAGAATAGGGAGAAAGCTGTTAATAACCTTACGATAACTAAAACATTTAATCAGCTCGAAAAAAATATGTCTAAATCCAAAAAAGATATAAAATCTTTTGATGAATACTACGAGATAATATTATCAGCTTATAGTGATATATCTGGCGCAGAAAGACATTTTTATCGATTAATGAAAATACTTCCTAAATTAAAAGAAGATAGTCGATGGACACCACAACTGGAACTTCTTTTTGGAGGTCTAACTATAGAATTTATTGATAAAAAATTTGAAATCAGTAAAAAACAGAGAAAAGAAGAGGCAAAGAAGAAACTTTCCATTTCAAATAATTCTGAGAAAACTACTGTTTTATCTATCATTAGATCTATAAAAACTAACTTGAGGTCTCAAGAAAAAATATCAAACTGGGAAGATTACAAAAATTTAGTGCTTAAGTCATATTGTTCTATAACCAAAGGGAAAAATCATTTAAATAAATTAATAGAATTTCTCCCAAAACTAAGGTTAAATGATAATTGGAAACCAGAATATGAAACTATTTTTGGTGGACTAACAGAAAAAGATAGATTAGCTAAGAAAGGAGGTAATTGATAGTACTATGGCTATGACAGCAGAAGCGATGGCTAACGCTATAATTAGTCGAATCAATAAGAGTACTGATGCCTCTGATGCTAACAACAAATTCTATGCAGCTCTTTGTGAATATGTAGAGGGTAATGCTGTAGTAACTTATGCTTGGTCAGCTGTTGACCCTGAAGCTACTCCAGATCCAATGGTCGAAATTATTACTAATCTGAAAACAGCTGGATCCTTAAGTCCTAGTGGTGCTTCAGATTGTTCCAGTGCTTTAGCTAAATTTAGTTCAGACTTAAATGATAATGCTAAAACTTGGGAAGTTGTATGGCCGACTGGATTTGCACTACCCCCTGCTTACGTAATTCCCACAATCAACATTACAGCAAGTAAGGCAGATAACCAGCAAGATGCCATGGTATCTGTCTGTAAAGAAATTATAGCAGGAATTAAGAAAGCTACAGACACAGTTCCAGGATCTCATGCTACCTATTCAGGGGCAGCTACATTTGTATCAATAGAATGAAAACTAAATATTTACTTAGTACTGGAGGAAGTACTGAAAGAGTAGAGCTGTATATCTTAGACTTGTTTAAACTCTATCTCAGTATTTACCCAAAGGATATCCCTGGGTCTAATATGGGATTTGATTTTATCTTAACAGACACTAAAAAAGGTGACTTGAAAAATGAAATAAGCAACAGGATTGATTCTTTAGTTAGAACAATCAATAGTAAGTTTGCTGATAACGATAACGTTACCTTAACTTTAGACAGCATTGAACTACTTGACGCGGAGAAAGCTAGGTTGACAGTCTCCGTTAATGAAACAATAGAGACCTTTACTATCGAATTATGAGAACAGTACAAGATTATATAGATAGGTATAATCAGGTTGCTAAAAATATTGGCTTAAAGGGTGAATCAGTTGAGCTCCTTGTACAGTTGCTAAGTAATGCTACCTATATAAATGAAGTAGAAAATATATCCTATCTTAAAGAATCTTCAATTGAAAAGGCAGCTTTGATAAACTCTAAGATCCAACACTGCATGGATAATATGTACTCAGTTTTTAGAGGAAGTTGTCCAAGAGTTTTTCTTAAAATCAGACCCACTAAATATCTGACTTTAAATCCTTATGATACCCTTATTGAATCTCAAAATTTCAAAGTTTATTATCTTGGTTATTATCAAATCAAGAATATTCTGAACGACGAGATTGTGAGAGGGGGAACAACAACTATGGGATCCTCAAGTAGTAGTTCACAGGAGATCTCATACGAAAACGAAATGAGGAAAAAAGGCTATAGTATTATTTGTATTGATGATGCCAGCCAGAATATGATTGTTGATAATGCTGCTGGAACTATTTATAAATATAGTAAGCCAGGCAAAGTATCAATAGATCAACTAACTCTTGACTATAGATTTTCTGGAGATTGGAATTATAATACTGCTACCTTTTATCCAACTCTTCTTACTGATGATGAAAATACAGAGGAAGAAGATGAGTCAGTATCAGGAATTCAGCTTATTAAGTGCCTAATAGCCCCTAAAAGAACGGGCGAGTCTCTGGAAATTGATAATGTTGACGTAGATATAAGTAATACTTACTATGTTGACTGTATATCTGATAATCTTTCGTCAGATGTTTTTGTAAAGCTTGGCCAAGTTGTAGAAAGTGGTAATAAATCAGCTCTTCTCAGTGATATGAAGCCCGCCAATGTAACAAGAATATTTTCAGAGCATATCTTAACAGGTAATGTCTTTGATCTGACCTTACCATCTTTTGGTTCTAGACTTTATATTGCTAATTATTATAATTCTAACAAAGCAAACAGAGATTCCAACTTTGATCCTACTGCCACATCGACAAGGGTTTACGCTAAGTTCTTCGGTTTCTCTAAGCTGGAACAATACAATAACAATGAGCTGAGAAGACTTAATCTTCAAGGTGCTGAGTATTTAGATTATGGGAATATTACTGACTCATTAGGAACAATACATCAAAATCCCTTTCTTAGAACAGAGTGTTTGACTCCGTTTGAAGGGACTACTGGTATGTGTTTTGTTGATGGAGTAGATCCAGATGACCTTAATACTATTCACTATAAAGCTTCTCGTGATAGATTCGTTAATAGTATTCTAAGAAGTAATAGTGATATTGGTACTGTATTAGAGGAAATTTACCCAGAGAAAATTATGGCTGGAGGAACAATCTACAGCTTTGAGAGTAACAGTAATAGTACGAGACCAAGTGTAATCAGCATCTATTATATTCCAAAAGGTTCACAACTTTTGACAGACGAAGAGATTAATACCTTTAAGCAGAATAACTTAGCTTATTACGTTATTGATGATATTAATATTAATCAAGGACAGGCCTATATTGCTAACTTCGATATCCACGTTGAATTGTTTAGAAATGAGGCTGAGAATTATGAAGACTTGATTGGAACAAATATCCTCAAGAAATATTATCAGCAAAAGTTTGGTATTAAGTTTGATGAGTCTACAATAAAAGAAATTGAAGCTTATATTGGAAAGCTTGAAAATGTTAAGAAGATTAAGAGGATTTCAATAACCTATAAGACTCCAGAGGGTAGGTCCGTGGATGAAGAGTCGATTCTTAATACTCATGGGATTGATGCCTATTACTCTATAAATTACACAATAACTACTAGCGTTGTGAAATGAAAATCTATATAAAGAAAAATCTTAGGGAAATACCAATAGTAAAGCAGCTAGTCAATCTATTGGGGGCTTACAACACAACCTATTCATCAGACCTCAACGACCTTGATTCTCTGTATGAATGGAGAGTGAAGAATGATCCCGTATATAGATTTTTAGATTACGCTATCCCTAATGAGAATGAGAAAACAAGAGAGGGAAACATAAATTACCTGGCTCACTCTTTCTATACAGTCAAGGGAACTTTTACAGTCTTCAATCTCTTAACACAATACAATATTATAAATCTAGGAAGCTTAGAAGAACCCCTATTTTATAACGGAGGTGTTTGTACTATTAGATTAACAAGCACTCCAGAGGGAATTGATAGAGATAGGTTCTGTAAATATTTTGAAGAATTCCTTGGGGCTCTTCTATACTTCCTTCAAATCAATATTAATATAGATGAATCTTCCTTTAAGTTTCTTGACAATTTTTCAGGACAACTTACTTTTGGAGGAACAGCCTATACTACACGAACATTAACCGTAGATACAACCAGCTTCTATGACTAATAACTTAAATATTACTGCCTCTGGATCTCATATAAGTGACATTAAAACTGTTGCTATAACAGGGGGAAGCTCTACTATTCTTCAATATCGAGGAAGTGATGAGAAGTTACTGGGGCGAGTAGCTGATCTTGGTGAATATAATTTAGAGAATCTCCTACAAAAAGATAACTACAACGATACCTTTAATCTCGAGTATTTAGAGAACGCAAGTGAAGAATTTAAGGATCCTTGGGAAATAGACAAGATTTCTAAAACCTTCTTTCCCACTAATACCGTCGATGAAATTAGGATGGTGACCCTAGATTCTACAGCTCTTTATGAGGATGAAAAGTATATCCTAGGGGCTTCATTACCTGACTTTAAGATTGGTGATTATATAAAAATTATTGTTAAGAAAGATAACGACTTTTTGAACACCTGGGATTATACTTTTGAAACAGATGCCATACAGGCCCATGTCAGTAAGGAGATTCTTTCTGAGAATCCTAGAATGGGGATGTCAAGCGTTACTATAGGTAAAGAGAAAGTATCTGATAAAGAAGTTTATACAATCCTCATAGATGAAATAATCTGTGAAAGACTTAGAAAAATAAAAAGAGAAAATTCAAATTTCTTTAGACTCTATGAATTTCACGGCTGTTCATTAGAAGGCGTATATTGTTGTGGTAACTATGGTGGGTTTGAAAGATTAGAGGCTCAATTCTTTAGTCTGACAAATATAGGTGATCAGAGATTAGTTATGATTGATGTCCCTGAAAACTATAATAAGGTATATCTCGTCAATGAAATTATCGGCAAAGAAGACTTAGTTGAAGACATACCTGGTCAATTTGAATACGAAATTGAGATCCTTAATAATATCCACGCTAGAAAAGTACTCTGGTTTATAATTTCTCCAGAGGGTGAAGTGGTTAGTATTAATATTTCTTATCAAAACTGGCTTAGCTCAAATAATCCAGAAAGAAATAAAAATACTTACCTCTTAAGAGAAGATGACTTTCATAAAATCGGAAAAGGTTCTGGAGAGTATCTAAAACGAGATGGTCAATATACCTTTGATGGTAATTCTGGAACTTTACTTGGCAATAAAAGATTTACAAGAACCTACGAAGATTATCCTGGCCTTAGAGAGTTAATTAGGAATTATGCCGGACTTCAGACTTTTGTCCCTAAGAGCGAAAAAGAACGATTCTTATTAGGACAAATAGTAGAAATAAACGGAAAATATAAGGCTGTTGTATATGAATCTGGTAAAGTTTCTACTCAAACCTCTTATATCAGGTATGTAGGAAGCTCTGATTGGACAACTACAACAACAGGAAATATAATCTTTGAGTGGATTAATGCATCTCTTAATGTACACCCTGAAACTGATTTAGGTGTTGCCCGAGAGGGAATAGTACTGAATAATAAAACTGGTGTAATTAGGAAAGGTGACGAGGTTCTAATAGGTGATAAGTCTTATATTGCAACAAGAGAAGATTCATACCTTCATAGGCCCGGAGAAAAGCCTGAAGTTGAGCTATCAAGAACTATAAACTATAGTCATAATTACGGAATCACTTATACAGACTATCTCTACTATTGGGTTGAACTTTATGATACTTGGCTAGTTTCTAGAGTTTATTCTTCTGGTGAGCTTGTTAGATATAAAGGAAAGTATTATATTAGTGTTGATAATAATAATGTCAATAGCTTTCCCGATATTTCACCAAAGTGGTCAGGCTTAGATAATATGAGAGCTTGGAAAACAGATACCATAAATATTGTTGTTTCAGAGGGTGGCGAGATCCTAACACCAAAGAAATTGACTGTTAATAGCGATACTACCCAAACATCTATAGGATTTAGAGCTGCGCCTGGTTATATACTGAAGAGAGTCTATACAGAGTCAAGAGAGTTTAAGGAAGATCCAATTAGAATATTGAAACTTGAACCTTACACAAAAAGTAATGAGGCCCTACTTAATACTATTGCCTTTGATGTTAAGAAAAGTTCAGTAGTTTCGTCGGTTGCTAATGTAAAAGCTAGTGTATCAATGGAGAAGAGCGTTGCAACACTCGCTAATAAGAGTAGATTTACCGTCGATAAATCTTATCTTGATTCAGCTCAATATAAGATTATTAATAAAGCCTCCACTAAAGAAACTAACGTTCTGCCTAACAGCACTATCCTAAATGCTAGCTCTGCAAATTTTAGTAAGCTCTATAGTAAATTTAACGGTATTGTTATAGCTACTGCATCCAATGTGGCCAGCAGCATTAAAGTTGCGAAAAGAGCAGTGTTGTGGGATAAAGCTGAAGTACTAAAACAGGATGATAAGATCTTAATAGTCAATAGAGTAACAGATAAAACTCAGTATACAGCAGCCACTTTAAATAATTATGATTATAGAGTGTCTGGAACAAAATATGAAGAGGGCACTATAACACTGAAAGAGTTTATTGAGACTAGATCAACCAACCAAAGTACTGATAACCTGGTAGTAAAAAGTAGAGAATATGATCTTTGGGATACCATTAGAGAGGATAGAACTGTTTATGTAGAATTTGGTCCTTATGAAATGGCTCCTACGTTCCAGGTCTATATTGATGGGGGAAAAAGACAAGAAACTGTTAATTTCAGTACCTCTTATAGTGAGGCCTCTGATAGAATAGTTGCTGGAAGGTCTTACGCTATCACAATCTCAAGTTTAGAAGGTAGATCTATATTGACCTATAGAATAAACCTCGTTAATGTCACCAGAGAGTACGTTTCTAATATTAATGTAAGAGACGAAGAAGACACTCTACTTGGTTTTGAGCAGACTAGTAATGGTAATGTCATAATAACAGACAAACTTTATCTTAATGCTGCCCCAGTATATAAACTTTACTTTGAGAAGACCTACACTGTTGAAATGACATTTAGGTGCATCTTCAATGAAGGCTTTGATGTGAAGACTCCATATTTTACAGTTCCAAAGTATAGTGAAATAGCTGTACCTGTCGATGTCGCTGACCCAGATACTTATAGAGCTAACCTGAGTAAGGCTGAGTTTAAAATCTATACTCAGGATCTCAATATAACTCCTAAAATCTCGTTCAGACCTGCTGGAACAAGTACGTGGTTTGGGCCCTATGAAGGAAATGAAGAGGTTCAGGTTTTTGGTACTCTCAGAGATATGACTGTCTTTGGACCTGTTGAAGAAACTAGCTTATATGGTGCTTCAGGTAATCCTGGCGTTTACATTGTTAGAATCTTTAACGTAGGCAAGGGAAGTTTTACAAGTAATTTAAGTGAAATAGAGTTTAAGATACACAATGATAATTAATAGTGAAAAGAGTATAAAGGGTATTTTTGCCTATGCTCCAGATACTACTTTTGAGAAGGGTGATTTTGTTGTGAAAGGTGGTGAAATATACAACGTCTTAGCCACCGTAACAGGTAAAGATCCTTCACTCCCGGCTAATAGTCTTTATTACAAGCTATATCTTGGTAATAATGTTGCCTCAATAGAAGAATATCTGAATTTTGATCCTAATAAAGATGAAGATAAAGAGGTATCACTTCTAACTTTGAGTAGAATCCTTCAGCTTTATATGAGTGGATTTAATAGCAAAGGACTAATTAGCAATAAGATAACAAAGGATAGAGAAATTATTCTTAGTGAGTTCTTTAATGGTGATGAGTCTGAACAAGAAGACAAAATCGTCTCAACTACACTAACCCCTCTCGATACTGTCCTTGAAACCTCCGACTTAAATAATGCCATTTTTAGAGTAGATAGAGATGTTGTAGCAAATTTCTTTATCACTAAGAATGAAAATAATTCTGATTGGGTTCAAGAGCTTGGAGAAGTAATTCTTAGACAATTTACTTATATAGCTGACACCGATAAGAAGTATGTCAGAGTTCAAGAATTAGTCGATCCTACTTATGGAACCACTATGTATCGTTATGTAGAGAGTACTAGTGGGACAGTCTTTGAATCTACCGAAGCTAGTGAATGGAGGACTTCACATTCAGCAAGTAGTTCAATCCTTCAAGAGCTAGATTCAGTTAAAGAGTTTTATAAGAAAGAGCTTCAAAGACTCAATGCAGAAGCTGAACTTATTAGAAACAATTATAGAATTAAAAGACTACCAATCGGAGAGAATACTGATACTCAACTTCAGAAATATTCTTTTACTATTGGAGAAGAGGAGGATGATATCTACTTTAAACCGGGAGAATCTTTCTGTCCTATAACTCTGGGAATCTATGAGGAGTTTGATGAATACTTTGATGGCGACTGGATTTATGCGGACACTAAGACATATCACAATCTAACTGTTAATTTGGCCGATGCTAATCTCGACCCAACAGTAAACGAATATTATACAGAGCCCGTCATCTACTGTATAAAAAAGCCGGTTAAAGGTTATCCTAATGGCTGTTTCTTAAAAGTTGAGCTAAGTGGTATTACAAAAACTAACAATTTGTATGCTGGTAAGGTTACTTTTACATTATTCTATAACGAGTTTACAGAATATAGTACTAATGCTTACAGCAATCCAGCTGAGTTAGGTCTCTATTACTTTGACTCTCTTGATGGAATTTATAAACCCGCCACTGATCAATCTCCTGTGGCAGGGGTAACATACTATAGTGTTACTCAACAAGTTATAGTACCAAGACGTAATTTTTCAGATAACACCTATAATCATTTTGCAGGTAAGATTAGTTTTATTCACACATTAACGAAAGAACTGACTGTAAAGAGTGAGATAGATATTGATAGTTTGGTTGATCAGTCTGAGGAATATAAACTCTTCTACTATAATACTAATTTCTTCACTATTGAAACTATTGAAGGAATTAAGAAGTCTGAAATATTCTTAGCAGATCCTGACGGCTTTGGTTATGTCCCTGCCTTTGATGAGGATTATGGAGATGAATTGGCCAGTAATGATGAAATGGAGCCAGGTGTAGTCTATTATAGACTAATTAGCACAGACAATCCTCCTAAATATTGTGGGGACTATGTTAAAGAGATCCTAACTAGAGACGTAAATAATTATCTTCCCGAAGACACTGAAAGAATATATTCAAAGGATAATAGTGGAGAAATTATTGATAGATCCTTCTTATACCCAACTGGCGATATTGACGTAAACAAAACTTATGATTTCAAAAGTATAAATCTTGATGGAACAGAAGTCGAGATTAAAGTACTGATGAGAGATAAGAACGGTAATACTGATACAAGAACCTATATTGTTGATTTAGGCCAACTTGATAAAAAGTTTAACGAGAATGATGTTGTTGTCTATTCGGAAAACAATAAGGGATATGTTGGAGGATATGAAGAAGAGGTAACTACTACTGATGAAGGTGGTGGTGGAGGTGATGACGATGATAGTGGAAACAAGAAAGGAGTTAAACTAACTAGAATTGATCTTGATAAACTTACCGACGTTAGGAGAATTATTTATGGTATTAGGCATGATGAAGTAGTTAATCCTAAAGTTCAATCATCCTTTGCTAAACCTGGATCTTGGAAGAATAAGATTTTCAAAGTCATCACTAATACTGGAGATTTCGATGGCATTGAAGAATGTGTATCTTTCTCTACAGTTGATAAAAGCACCTATGAGGAGCCTACCTATGTTCCAACAGATGATATTATTTATCAACTGACTAAGACATACTATAGAATCATTAGAACTACCCCTCCTAGTCCAGGAGCTGTTAGGGGTACTGCCTTTGAGGAGGTTCCGGAATATATCGAATACTCTGACTTTATTGATAGTCCACTGCTGCATAACTGCTATGAGTTAGTTGACGGAAGATACAAAAAGTCTCTTGATATTATTAAAAGACTCTGGAAAACATATTATAGGAAAAGAAGTAGCTATAGTCCTGTATCACAGAATTGGTATGAGAAGGTAAGTAATCCTCTTGTTTTGAATCCCTATAAACACGGTCTTTTCAAGAAGACAGGTTTCGATTCAGCCCTTGGTAATTATAAGATGGAGAGAGCTACTGAGACTACTTGGGATGACAGCGAAACTTACTATAAAGTTCAAACAGATGCTCAAACCTCTTATATAACTTCAAGCAAAGATAGTCTTCTTAAGTCTCCTAGTGAAGATGAGTGGTACGAAACTAAATTTGTGAAGACAGCCGATACAGTAAGAGCAGATGGTAAAGACTACTATGCTCTGGTTAAGTGTGAGGATGGTTTAGATCGTTATATACTTGTTGAAGGCGCTACTGATGGTTCTAACCTCTATGAAGCCACTACCACAACAGCCCCTGCTAACGATGAGTTGTTCGAAAGAGTGCCTGGTGATGGTGTTGGAACCTATAACTGGATTAAGACAACAGATGAAACAGCGGTAGGTGGAAGAACTTACTATAAGAGATTAAACACTTGGTCATTGGTAACATATCCTCTAGCCAATCTATTTGAGAAAGTTGTCGTAAAGACTGCTGATACAATTATTGGTAATATTAGAGATGGGTTTAAGACATATGCAAAAACAAAAGCAGATACTACACCTCTTTATATTTCTAATACTCTTGTGTCTCCAATTGAAGAAGGCTATTTTGTTAAGAATCCAACTAATGATGTATTAACTCCTTACGTAAGATCCTATGATGTATTGTTTAATCCCAATACAAATTATTATATTGGAGAAACTATTCCTACATCATTAAATCCAGAAGGTAAGATCTGCACCCCTGTCTTATTGGTTGATGAGTATATTAGCCCAAAGAAGTATGGACTCTGTCATAAGGTTGGTCAGCTCTATAAGGGTATTGCTAATGCCATCTATAATTATAAGAATGCAGCTGAGAGAAGACCATATAGAGGAATTGAATACTTTAGCAACAAGTATCATATTCTAGATGATAGTAAGCTGAGAGAACATTCCCCCTCTACTGAAGGTTGGTTTGAGGTAAGTGGTTATATTCAAGTTAGTTCTGAGGGCGTAGATAACCCCGTCGATGATCAGGACAATTACTTGATTAGTGATAAGTACTCCTACTATGAAAAGGAAGGAGATAACTATACTCTATTAGATTTATCAAACTACCAACCAGGAGATGAATATACTGATGGGGATCTTGGAGAGATGTATATTAAACAATACTCTCTTTCCAATGATACTACTGTTCAGGAAGATAAGGATTATTATGTTTGTGAGGATGGAGATCAATTTATCAAGATAAAGATTGTAAGTTTTGAAAGAAATCCTTCTGCAACTGGAACTAGCTCTACATATCTAAGTCTGGACGAAAATGACTACGGCCCAGGTAAAACAGGTTATGCCACAGTTAAAAGAACTTATTGGTACGTTTATAACTCTAGCAGTCATAACTACGAGAGACCTGCTGATACTAGCATTGATGAAAAGAAAAAATACTATGTTGGTAAACCAGTCAATAGCCTCTATGTACTTAGTCCAAATGATCAAGGATTGTATGAAAAATATAGTGATCATGTCTTAACAGCCACAAATGACTCTAGAGCTGATATGCTTGATATCTATAGAGGTACTAATGTTAACCATAACAACTCTGACAATGTAGGCACTCCAAGATTCAAATGGTACTACGAAATTCAACAGATCGAGTTTACCTATAAGAATCTAAGAGATGAAGAATATTTCTGGGAGCCTTCTGATCTAGAGAACTGGATTCCTACTATCGATATTATCCCAAAGATCTGTATTGGATATTCCATTGCATCTCTGTTTTATAATAGAATGAGATGGAAATGGTGTGTTGGGCTTGAAGCCACTAATACTTCAGGGGATGATGATCCAGACGATCCAGACGAGCCGGATGAACCAGATGAGCCAACGGGAGACACCACGACAGTAGTTTCCAAGAGATTTAGATATGTCGAAGGGACAGGTTGGAATAGTAGAATTTTCTTCTATCCTAAAATTGATAAGACTTGGACAGTAACTCCTTTCACTCATTATGAACCTTATACGTTCGGTGATTTGTATGGAATAAGACTTGATTTCTTAAAATGTGTTCCTTGTCCTACTACTGGAAATACTGGAGAGCAAGGAGTTCTTAAGATTTTCCTCAGTGGATATACTAAAAATCCTTCTTATGGTTTGGAGGGTGAAAAAGTAGAGATAGAGGAGGTTAATCATATTTATTACGTTTGATGGTATGCAGAAACTTAAAATAGTAACGGATTCAGACAAAAGCAATAAAATCTTTACTGCTGACGGTCTAATCTTTCATAAGGACAGGCCTGATGGTTTTGCTAGTGTAGTAGACAATCAAGGTTCTTTCCAAAGAGCTGCTAGAATTAGTGAGGTTAAGGCTATGACTAGTGAAAGAAGTAATCACGTAACTATGAATAAATATGTCGATAGAGGTACGGGTCTTTTGTATATGAAGGATCCTACCTTTATGGACAGTTATGTTCTAGTTAGCAGTAATGATGATTCTTCCGTAACAAATAATCTATTGGATATAATTAAGTCATATTATAGTGAAGAGCTTGACAGAATGAAGACTAGTGAAACATCTTTGTACAATTCAGAGACCATGAGTATTGATATTCTCAATGGAACTGTAACTTTCAACCTCATAAGGCCTGGACAATATACTAGGACTTTAAACCTCAATAAAATTGCTGAGTATTATGCAGGTATAAATGTCACCTGTAGAGTAAGCCTTGTTATTCAATATACGACAAATGCTGTAATCTATCCTATGATTCAAGACTTTGTGTTTGAGGCATTTACTTATACCGGGGAAACAGAAACTACATACTCAATCGTGAAAGAAACACTCAGTACTCCTATCACTGATGGAATTAGACTTGATTATCAGGATAACCTCCTTAAAATCACTCCAACCAATGATGATATTAAAGAGTGTTTCATTAAATCTTGTTATATAACATATGGAAATTGCTCATAAGACAACCCTTCTGTGGTTGGCAAACTTAAGTACCTGTACCTCTGTCATTGCCTACTCTAGGGAATCTTTTAAGCTTCATCCGGGTAAATTCTTCATAAGTCAGGTATCAATAGAGGGAACTAAAATAGAAGACCTCCTCTCAAGCACCCCTATACCTAGCAGTATTGACGAGATTAAAAGTAACCTCTTATTGCTTGAGGATTATCAGGAGAATAAGATTTATAGGGAGGTTGATTGTACGACTGATATAGATAGTGAGGATCCTGACCTTAGTAACCTTAACTTCTTACTTAACTTCGACCTAATGCACGAGGTAATTAAGGACGATGGCATAGATACTTTAATATTCTTAGAGGATAACAGAATCTTAGCCTATACTATCCTTGACGGACCAATGGGAAAAAGAGTTGATGAAAGTGCCCAATACTTCAAATCATATAAGCTCAATAATCTGACTTTAACTTTCAGTACGGTTAATTCAGTTGCTAATAACCCTAATAACAATCCCTTTAATGAAAATGTTAAAGAGATTAAATTAGTAAATAGAGACTGGTCAAACGTTGGATTCCTAAAAGTAAAAGATATTAGAGGAGCTAAGGGACAAGTTTCTATTCAGTCAAGGTGTACGGATAATGTGACTGATATTTTCTCTGGTGGAAGTGATAAGATCTTCTATTTTGATAATACTTCAATCCTAGTTAATAACTCTACTGGAACTATTGAAGAGGTAAGATTAGAAAGAGAAAACTCAATATCAGACAATCTTCATGGATTTGGTAATGTGGCTAGATATCAAGTAGGGTATTATAAGGGAGACTTAGTAATATACTCTTGGAATAATACCGGAGCTTACTATATTGCATCACTAACCAAAAAAGATTATTGGAAACACGCCTACTACTATGACAGAGAATATCAAACACTGCCTGAACTCTTTGGTGGAAATCTAGAGATCATTGAGTTTTGTGGTAAGTATGTTAGGGTGAATGATGGAACTGATAATTGGATAGTCAATCTAGATAAGAACTCCATAGTCTGTAAAGAGGGTGAGGGGCATAATTACTTGCTAGACCCTGGAAAACCAAAGAACAAAATAGTAGATCTTGGATCAGAGTCAGTATTCTTTGATAGGGCAGAAATGATTCAGAAAATACCTGGAATAAGCAATACACTAACTGACCTGAGAGATGGAAGAGGATTAAAGGTAATTAAGAAGTACGGAAGCTGGTTTGTATTATCAAGAGATATGGACAAATCAAAAATTCTTAATCCCGAATACTTAATGGTCCTTAATTCCTCAAGATGTCTATGGATATTACCTGAAGAACTGAACAATGTTATCTTTGTAAATGATAAGACAGCCATTCTTAAGGATCCTAAGACAGAAAAAGTCTATTATCTAAATAGAGCTGGAAAATTCGGTTCTCCCACTGTAATCAAGAAAGGGTTGAGGGGAGTATCTGAAATTCCTGACTATTCTTACCAAAATGGAAAATATGTGACGAACTCTTTCTTAAATAACTTGAGAAAGTCTAGTAATCTTCCAGAAGGTAACTTTAATATTATCGGCGCTGTTGGAGGCCTAGTGTTTTATAAGGAGAACAACATCATTAATTGTTTATGATTGCTAAATTTTTAAGAGAGTTTTACGACAATGCAACAGTCTTTGGTGAAGTTATTAAGTTTTGTAACTATTCCATCGGCGAAGAAGGAGAAATAAAGGATTTAAATGCTGTTTGGAAGGAACAGGATAAGACCCTTGATGTTTGTATAGAGGGAGAAACTCTCGGTGACGTTTGCTTATATTATATGAGCGACTTGTTGGGAGACCCAATTCTTGGTATCGTAGTTCAGAATATAGATCAAGATGAATGGGTGGATGGGGGACAAAATCATATTAGAATAGTCTTTCCTTCAGAAACAGTAGCTAATATTGAAACTGAAGATTACCCATTCCAAACTACTGAATATCTTGAGAGTCCAACAAATACTCCTTCTGTAAATGCTTATTTAGTAGGTGATGATGAGTCTATTGATGAGGAATATGTCGATAAAAACTCTTTTGAAGAGTATATCCAAGGCCAATTCAATAGTGATGTGGGACTTACTTCGCCTTATATTAATACTCAAGGTGAAGCTATTCATGATAGTAGAATAATAAAAGTCTATAAGTCTGTTGAAATCTTCGCCAATGATCTTCCAGGACTAACGAACCGAGATACAGGAATAACTTACTATTATTTATATCAAGGTAATGATAGTGTCCCCATCAACTGTACTATTACTTACGATATTTGTAGAAAAACAGGAGCTACTATAACAGTCTTAAAAGAGAACCTAATAGAGAAAGGTACTGGTATAAAGTATAAGACTTCATCTACTGGCGCGGCTCTCTGGACAATAAATAAAACGGCTGGAACTCTTGACGTAACAGGTGGTATTGGGCGATGTGATTTAGAGGGAGTCTTAAGCTATACGGACTATGAAGGTAATCCATCTTCTCTCAACACAAATAGAATAACTTTTATTAAACCTGTTATTACTAAGGGAACATATACTTTCTCTGGAATTGGAACTAATAATGTTGATGATATATATCCAACTATAGTTCTAGATAGTTCCGATCCACAGAATAACTACGTAACAGTAACTATTTATAGTGATAATAAAAAATTTACTACATCTGTTTCAGATAAAAATAAACCTTTTGTAAGTGGAACGAAATACACTCTTAAGTCCCTTAATGAAACTTCTGTATCAGATAATACAAAGAATGTCATAACAACAGACTACTCAACCGATGAATTTGATAAATATTTCAGTTTGATTATTACTAAATCACCAAGTTATGACTATTTTGAAGAAGTTCCAAAAAAGATGGTTGCTCTTGAAAAGAAAGTAGTAGACTCTGTTGTTGCAATTGTTGACACCGCTGGAAAAAATCCACTTAAAGAAGGTTGGTATGAGAAATCTACATATACCAATACGGACCATGCACAAGACGTAACCTTTGTGGAATATAAGAAGACTAAAGATGTCACACCCAGCCCATCAAAGAGCTATGTGAAATTTGACAGTCCCGCCTCCACTGCTGATTGGGTGCTGGATAAAGGATTCAAGGGTTATAACTTATCTCAGGAAAAAGTAGCTGATCTCAACAAGACCTATATAACTCCCTCAGATATTCCTTGTGAGAGTGCTGTTGATGGTATAAAAAATACTAAGTGGCTTGTCAATGATAGTACTGGTTTAAAGAAAATCTCTGTAGCTGAGGCAAACACTATTAAAGCTAATCCTAATACTAAATACTTCATTGAATCTAGTAAAGTAACAAAAAGAAGAGAATTAGTTAGTAAGACTACATCTAATTTGTGGCTAGATAGTAACAATGTCTATAAATATGATTTTACTATTGAAGCTAGATCAATAACAGAGGTTGATAGTGAGATACCAAATGAGATTACTGAGAAGTGGGGACCAATTGATGAAAATGGTAGTTCCTATAAGAGATTAGTAAAAATTAATCTGAATGACCATATCTTATCTTTCTATCTGATTTATAGACGTGTTGTAGAATCTACTAACCCTATTATTCTCTATAATGATGTTGCAGAGGAAATTGACCCTTCTAATGTTTTTACTGGCTTTAGTGGTAGTAACGAAGAGATGGACAATGCTCTTGATAGTTTGGAGAAAATAATCTTTGTTGAAGGTAGTAATGTAGATAACTATAATAACTATAGAATAACTGCCCAGGATCCTAGAATTTTGTTTAAATACGGTGGTACTGGAAATCCCACAATATCAAATAATGGTATTGATACTGAAAAATATTTCACGATAAAGGTCATTAATCCTTATTTTCAGTCTAATAAATATAAATTTACAGTAGCTAGGACAACAGAGGGAGGAGATCCTGACGTTACAGATTGGGAAACAGTGGCTAACAACGGTCTTACTATGACTGATAATCAATATAAAGTCACAAAAATTCTAAGCCTTGGTTTTACTCTCCCTGATAGTATTGCTGGAGACTATTACGCTGATGTACCTATAGAGCTTACAGGAGAAGATAGTGTAAGAAGACTTGTTTCTATCCAACACACTTTAGGAGATAGCTCTATTGGTTCGGGTGAAGCTGCTGTTGTATCTTGTAATCCTAAAGACGGAACCTTAGGTAATTTTGTTAATGGGGTCGCTGTTCCTAGTTTTGCTATTCCTATTGATACTATTGGCGAGATAACTAATCTTAATATTGGATTTATGCCTCTCTGTTTTGCAAAGGTGGGCATAAATACTAGTACAGGACAAGATAGTGTTGCTGGCTTTCCTACTATTGAGATTGAATATAGTAGTGATACAATAAAAAATAACCTCTTAGTTACTGCTCAGAGAAAAAGTTTTGAATTCTACCAAACGCAGGGACTTGTCTCCCTAACCGGCCTTTTAGTAACTATAAAGAGGAGAATTAGTGCAGAGCCTGCTTGGTGGCCTGAAAAACTAGGGGATGTTTATATAAAGATAAAACTAACAGTATCAGCTCCGGAAGACCAAGAAAAAGGCTGGGTTAGAGTAACAGAAAGGGATTTTGATACTCTTACAATTAATCTGGCAGGTAAAAAAACTATCAATCCATTAAACGTATTTATTGAAGATGAGCTAGTCGAGAATGATGAGGGTAAAGTTATCCAAACTTATCGAAAAGTTAATGGTCTTGAGTACTTAACAAGAAATGACGAAAATAATTATACCAGTAAGAGAATCTTTATAACTTCAGACGATAGAGAAACACCATATTGGTTGCCAGGAAACAATAACGATCCCAACTTAAAAATTATAGGCTCTAATAAGATTCTTCCGGACCCAATACTATCCCCAAACGGGTACTATTATTCAGAGGAATTTACACTCTCTGACGGTATTCTAATTAGTGCAGATAAGAAAGTTAGAAGAAAAGATGAATACTTCACTTATCAATTCGATTTCTTTAGAGGATTTACCGACTCAAGAGATACTGAAAATGATGACTGGAGAACCTGGCTTTTCAGGGATAAAATGCAGTCTCTCTTACTATCTGTAGAACCAGAAAATAACACCATTAGTGATATTAAAGTTTACAAAGAAAATGACTCTGAGGAACCAATAGATTATATTGATGTTAGTCATATTGGGTTGTATGGATTTTTGGTTGATAGTTCAAATTCTGAAGAAACTTATCAGATTGTTTTAAAGGATAAAAGAGGTCTATTTAGTCTTTATGATAATACAAAGCCTGACGAGCTTGACACTACAAACAAAAATGAAAGATTCTATTGCCATAAAATTAATGGAGAGCCAGTTATCATCTCATTACTCTATGCTCCGGGGGATATTGTAGAAAAGAACGATACTGCTGAGGATCTTGAAAATACTGGTGCTGAATTAATAATTAGGTCCTTAAGTGGATCAGGTACTTCTAAAACGTTGCCTATCAGACTTAAGAAACTTGATGTTAATAATAATATCGCTATTGTCAATAATAACAAGATTGCTAGTTATATTGATGATAATTCTGTCTTGCTGAATGGTGACGTCATTGATATCTACAGCGGAATTGATACTAAATATACTACTAACGATAGTACAATAACCAATAATAGTATTGATGTAAGCTTTGAGGGTAGAAGAAAAGATAACGGCTATAATAATAGTAGCTTAACTCTTAATGGATTCTCTACTAAATTTCCACTAAGCCCCCTGTCTTTAAGTGTTCGAGATGGATTAGGTAATTCTAAACAAATGAATATCTACAGACAACTTAGTACGAAAGGTAAAGAACTTAAACTGCCAGCTAAATTCGGCTATGCTAATAATAATAATGCACCGTCATCCTTTTTATATGCACTTAAACCATGGCCCGTAACTAGCTCTGGAGCAACAGACACTTCGACTTGGAATAATAATGAGTGCTATTATAGAAGATCTAAGACAAATGGTCAAGGTGCATATGATGTTTATTATGACTTATATTTTAGTGGAACCCATAAGAATGCTGGATGTCAAGTTGTGTACTTATTCCAACAGTACGGTCTTATTCCAATTAGTGTGATAGATTGGGAGGGGGTAGAAGATTTATTTAGTAGTGATATTCCATTAAAGGCTGATAACACACCGTATAACTTTGAAGAAATCATAGATATTAGTAAGATAAAAATAGTCAATAATATTCCTGGATATCCGCTCCGGGCTATCAGGAATCCTGACTCTGCTCATACACAGGTTGGACGTATCTTAATCTATGAAGGCGATGAACCTGAAGGTCAAGATCTAATTGTTGATACAATTCCAACAGGCTATGTTGTTGACAACTCAAAAGGAGGCTTCTTAGTTGGATCTGTTATAGTTGACTTCAAATTAAAGAAAGATTATTATTTTAGAGAAACTTGGGGAAAATCATTAAAACAAGTAAAAGATAGTAATATAGTAAGCCGTGTATGTTTTAATATATTTAGACCGGCAAAAACATACGTAGGATACATAGCTTTGAAACAGAAAAATAGCGTAAACTCTAGTACGACTGCGGGGGCATCCTCTAATGAAAACTCTGATTGGACAAAATGGAATAACCTCGGCGGTAATACCTGGAAGGGAGGATTTAATAGCGGTAAAAGCGTATATTCGCTGATTCAAGACGGAACTACACCACTTAATATGACAACAGTTAGAAGTGAGCTTGGTGCAGATCCAGCAGCAGTTGGATATTCTTATGTGTATTCTGGCGATGTTTTAGAAGAAGTTAATCAAATCTTATCAACCGAAGAAAGCGCTGTTTATCAGGATGAGGAACCTGACGTAAATACCACACCGAAAAATGTTTTTGCTGAATCTGCTGCGGGCATTATGTCTAGGGTTACAGGAGGAGGATCTAGTGGTGCTTCTTATGCAGCCACAGCAGGAACGGCAGGATATGTGTCAGCATCTGGTAATAATCGTTATACTAGCCCTTCACCTAATATAACAGCATTAATTAATTAATGAAATGGAATTGTTTTTGCACTCTCTAACTACAGCATTAGTCTCGTTGAAAAACTTTATCTTGGAACTTGATGAAAAGGTAGGTATTCGACGGGCTATACTGTGGTTAATCATGATTATACTATTTATTGGTATTATCAACATAAGATCTGTTACTAAAGGGGTCATAGAATTTGTTAATGCTATTTGTGAAGATATTCATAATGAAAAGATGCATTGGCAAGAAGTCTATATGACCGAACTTACTCCAATCTTATCTGAGCTTAGGGCTACAGTTGGAGCTGATAGAATACTTTATTTTGAATATCATAATTCTGAAGAAAACCTAGAAGGTATGCCATTTAAGTTCTTTGACTTGATGAAGTGTATACCTCGATACGGTATTCCTGAAATCCCAGGAAGATATTATCAGAATGTAAATACCTCAATGTACACTGAATTCTTCTCTAAACTTCAAGACGGAGAAGTCCTCAACTGCAACGGGGCAAGAGATGTTGATTTTAGACGTAAATATCGTGGAATTTATGAATTAGTCTCTGAAACTGATAAGTCTAGAAAACAATCTTTTATTAGTGTTCCCGGCGTAAGAAGACCTATTGGATTCATAGTAATTGAGTGGACGAACGATAGTACAGAGAAGGCGATAGTGTATGATGAGGATTTAATTCATAATACCTTTATCCCCAGAATAACAGCTATCTCTTCTGCGGGTAAAAAGTAATTAAAAAGAATGAGTACTATTCAAATATCACGCAGTCAGTATACCGAATCAAGTAGAAGAGTTGCGATCCTTAGACTGAATGAATATGAGTTTCATAAAGGTGAGGTCGTAATGGTAAAATACACTAAAGAAGTTCCTGATTTTAGAGGCACGATAGGAATAATTGTAGCTCTTGGTATTGGGGACGGTATTGGTGAAGAATACTATAGAGTATTGACTGTAGGCAATGAAGTTACTGTAACAGGAATAACAGAACTTCTTCCTGACGTTTCTGTCTTAATACACGGTGAGAGATATATTACAAAAGTTAATGGTGTTTGGAACTACGTTTATATTGATGAGACAGGGACAGAAAGAGTCATTGAGGAGATTACTGAAACAGAGTCAATAACTTTTGTTGACCTTGGAACTGGTTATAGATGGTTCTATAATAATGGATCCTTGAAACGTGAGGATGATTTCTTTAATCAAAATTTCGTAGAGGATACAGTAGAATTTCTAATCAAATATAGCAACTTAGAAGTAAATGTAGCCCCAACTGACGGTGTATATCTTTATTCTGCTAGAACTTTGACTAATGTCCCTCTAAGTATAACAGTCACTACTAGAGACGGAGAGGATGTTACAAATGAGGTTGTACTTACTCACAACGACACAGTAATAGAGGGAAATACTTGGACTATCGAGAATATTTCAGAAACGCAGGAGATAACAATAAAGGCTAGTCATACTCTCCCGGGAACAACGTTTAAGGCTGTTTCTGAAGGATCTTGCACTATTTGGTTCGGTGACTATATTTACTATGGTTTAGTGGGAGAGGAAGATCTTGATAATTGGTCTAACCCAACAGAATCTCTCCTTGGCAATCTTGAAAAGTCCCTCTGTGTAAAAGATAGAAATTTCGCCTGGGAACATAAAGATCTTACTAATCAAGCTGTTGTATTTGCTACCCCTAAATATTTTGGTAGTCTTCTGCATATTCTTGATGATAATAGTATGGATTATATTGATGATTATATTTGTTCAGAGATTTATTTTGAAGAACAGGGTCTATACTATTACGTTTATGTCAAGAAGGCAGCTGTATCTATTAATGACTTTAAGCAAGAATTAGTATTTGTTGATATTAATGATCCAGACTATATCAACTCTTTCTCTAAGCTCGATGCTAACGCCTTGATTGAAGCGTGGGAAGGCAAGAATGAGGCAGGAGGTTTGCTGGTTCTTAATGATAGGGGTAAAATAGATAAAACACTGCTCGATGAAACAACTGGTATTGATGGTGATGACATTATTCTTTACCTTGATGGTGGATTTGTTAATTCTTCATCAGCTATCCCGACTGGTAGCACGAAGAAATTCTGGATAAAAGATATAAACAAATATTATAATGGAAGTTATATTACAGATCCAGTCGTTAAAGCTCAAATCTACTATATTGACACCCAACTATTTCAGTGGAATGGAACAGCCCTAGCTATGATTGTAGGCTTTGATACTAATGTCATCACTAATATTAATGAGATTTTATAAATTATGCCTTCAACGATTGGTACAAACTTTCTCTATGAAGGGAAAAGATTCCTCGATGAGAGACAAAATATGGCTAAGAGTTTGAATGATTTGGCAAACTGGACAACTCCTGTACCTGATGGATTTGAGGTTATGATTGGAGATATTAAATATGTTTATAACTCTTCTAATGCCTCAAACCAGGTTACAGGTAAGTTCAGAAAGCTCTTGGCGGATGATATAACTGATACTGCAAATGCCAATAGCAGATCAGTAGCACTTAGTCTGTTATTGCAAGTACTGGAAGAGAATAATACTAAGGACAGTCAGATTGATACGGCCTTAAAACAAATTAGGGCTGAACTCTACCCTATTATTATAAGTGACCTAACAATTTCTGCTAATTCTCCCGGTACTGGATATATCACAATACCAAGTGGGTCAACAAATGTTATAGTAGAGCCAGGCCTTAGCTTCTTTCCAGTATTAACCTGGAATACGAGAAGACTTGTGAATGGTAATATTGTCGCTTGTCCTACAGATACAAACACAATGAGTGTTACTGTTGGTGGGTCATCTATTGGAGATTTTGGAACCATAACTGTTGATAGTAATGGTTATAAGACTTGGACAGCAGGTGACTATACTGGTCTTCAAGTTCCGGGGGATATTGTATTTACTGTCGGTGGTGTAAATAATGAGAACCTAGTTAGTGGCTCAGAATCCTTAACAGTCAGATATAGAAGAAAATTATACTATGGGGCCCTGACTAATACTATATCGATGTCAGAAATCCTCGGCTTTGACCCAATTGAGGCGGGTTTTGCTAATGAGTTTATTATGGACCCTGACACCTATCTAAATGGAAAACTCTTGGATATTGATACCACTGGCGGAAAATATATCTATATACTAATTCCAGATGCTTACTATAACCCAAATAAAAGTGTCTGGGTTGATGGAGTACGTGATACTGATTGGATATCTGGAACTTCAATCTCTGTTAGAGGAGAAGGACAAACTAGCAGCTATAGATACTATAGAAGTCTCAGACAAATTAATGCTGCCTCAACAATCATCGAAATCAAGTGATTATATGATGGTAATTCTGGATCCCGGACATAATGGGAAAGTTGCAGGAAAAAGAAGTCCTGACGGAAGACTAAGAGAATATCGCTGGGCAAGAGAGGTTTGTAGGATAATAGAAAACCAACTCGATAGCCTAGGGATCAAACATCAGAGAACAACCTATATAAGAGAAGATGAGGGTCCTGAAATTGGACTCTTAAAAAGATGTATTCGAGCTAATGAAATTGCTAAGAATAACCCAAAAGAGAAAATTATATTCTTAAGTATTCATGTTGATGCTGATAGAGGTGAAGGATGGACAAACTCTAATGGTTGGTCAGTCTTTGTTTCACCAAGAGCGAGTAGTGAGTCTAAGAAATTGGCATCTCTAACAGCTAATCACGCTAGACAGGAAGGACTTAGGGTAAGAACGCAAGAAACAGGAAAACTCTATTGGAAAGCTAATCTTACAGTCTTAGGAAAAACAAGTATGCCAGCCATTCTCGTTGAAAACCTATTTATGACTAATAAGAAAGAAGTAGAATTTCTCTTATCTGATAATGGTAAACAGACTCTGGCTAACATTATGGTTAAAGGGATTTGCGATTATTTCGAGATAATTTATGAGTAATAAGAAAGAAATACATGCGATATTAAGATCTGGACAAACAATCTGGCCTGCAACTGCTACGGATGCTGTAGGACATCCAGAACTAGGAGTCGACTTAACATCACTTATTAACGAGTATAACATTGACTCTATTTGGCCTAATGGTTGGCCTATTGGAGATTCTTGTTATAGTCTTAATACAGCACTTGATAAGATTTCCATTGCCTTGCTCGATAAGGATAAGGTACTTGGAACAAACATTAAATTTAAAGGGAGCTCAGGAAAAGTTGAAGATTGGACTTATTCTGACTCTACTAAAACATTCTCTGATCCTACCGCATGGGAAAAGAGTCTTAGTGTAGATACTGCTTTGGACGCTACCTCTGAAAACCCAATATCCAACAGTATTGCAACACAAAGTTTTATAACGTCATCTCCCACAGGTGATGATGCTGGCGATGTAGAAGAAAATCTGATTATAACAGCGCTTCGAAAGACGCCACAAACACTAACAGATGAAGAACAGGCACAAGCTAGGACCAATATTGGTGCTGCACCTGCCAGTCTTGTTGAAGTTGTTGAAAGAAACAGTGAAGAGATTCAAAGACTTAGTTCCTCAGCTTATTACGCAGGTAGTTTTGGGCCTAATACTAGTCTCACTACTCTTACTATCGATTCTGGTGATAGTTCTCTGCTTAATAAAATGTCTGCATACTTGTTGGATACCTCAGATAACAGCTCTTCTAATGGTACTGTTCCAGTTGCTATATTGAATCCAGCAAACTTCCTTAGATCAAAAACAACCGGAAACTTTGTACCTGCTGTTGGGATTACAGTTGAGCAATATAATGAGTGTTTCGGTGACGACTATACTTTTTATACCTATGATTCAGAAAATATAGCCTACGAACCTATAGAAGCTTATGATGGAGGCTTCGATCCTGATGCTGAGTGGGCTATTGATAAGGAGCTTATTGCTAATGGTGAAGATCCCAGAACAATCTATACTTCAACTAATGGAGAGACTTTCCATGCCGTTACTCACAAAGTTAGACCCTGGGAAACTACCGAAACAAAATATACTATCGGCGTAGGTTATCCAGAAACTATATACCTGCTCGATGAAGAACTCGGTAATAGCAATAAAGTTTGGATAGGACTCTTTAAAAATCCTACAATTTGGGATGGAATCACTATCAGCTCCGACAATAAAGTTAATCCCTTTGCCATATCTCCTGACTCTTGTGCTACTATCGTCAATGGCCTAACAGAACAAAGTAGGTGCTTCTATTATCTATATAGAACTAGTACAAGATGTAAAGGACAAGATGGTCTTCATCAGAATATTTCTATCTTCAATAATAGAAATAGAACCTATCCGAGAACAGGACTTAGCCAGGTGGAAGCCGGAGAGAAATCAAGAATAGGTGAAAGTATGACCTATCATGAAGGATCCTGGAGAGCTCTGTCTACTATGATTTCATTAGAAAGATTAAAGGCTGAGAATAAGAATTTTTGGAGTTCCCATGACCAAGGACAAGAAATCAGTGTTCTAACTAATGAAGATAGTTTCAAAAATGTTCTGATAAATGGTGGTGTAAAATATACCTGTGTTGAAGATGGATCTAGTGACACTAACCACTTTGCCTCGTTTGATGACATCGCTAACATTTATTACACTATTGATACTACTGAGGGGGCCACAAATGAAGACGATCCTCAAGTTAAGTGGAGGGATATTCTGAATCAAGGTTGGCCCGCTAGTCCAGTTATGGAAGCTCAAATGGCACTGTCCTATGCTAATGAGATTGGTGTACTGTCTTCCTCAATAACTGGAGGAACAATGAACTACTTTGACTTCTATGGCAATACCTACTATTGGTATTATGGAGATGGAGTCCTTAGTGTGGCCTTGGATGAAAATAGCAAAATGACTAATCTTACTGTTGGTAGAGTTGATACTATCGTAGCTAAGTTCTATGAAGATCCCGTTGAAGGAATAGAAACTGGTTATGAAAGAGTATCAAAAGATTACCAACTTACAATCTATACTGTTACCTCCCTTTATGACGGAATTAACTTTGGTAGTGATAGACTTAATTATTGGAATGGTGGTATAGAAGTTGTAAATAATGTAAGTAGCGGAGTTACTACTGGTATCGATCTCTATTATCAACCCGATCCAACAGAATGGATTCTACCTGGATCTCCTATCACTACTAATACTGACTTTAGCTGGGTTTCAGAGTATAAATATGCTACCCATACAGGCGCCTCACTTGATGGGGTTCCTAAGAGAAGATATCCTTATACTCCTTTTGGTTCTACAACAGATCCCGCTAGCAGTAATAACTTAGGTGAAGGATATCAAGTAAAAGCAGGTATTACAACGTCTGGACTCTCTGATGGAAAGACTAGACTCTTTACTGCTATTGGACGTATTCCTCTTGAAACTGGATCAGTAGTTAGAACAATCCGTGCTACAGGACCTGCTAATTCACAACTTAATACTTGTGCGCCTACCTTAGAGGCTAAATTAAATATCTAATTATGTTTTTCAAGAAAGAAATTATACTAAGTGATCAGTCTAAAGATACTTCTGGAGAAAATGTCTGGTTGAACGGAAAACTGATAATTACTAAGGGATCAGATGAAAACATAGTATGGATATTTCATGGTACTGATTCCTTTGGAAATACTACTGCTTTTGCTATTCCCGTAAAAGGAGAATTAAGTAAGGCTAATGTTATTAATGCGGCAGAGATGACAGCTTATGGACTTCGAGACTCTCTGGCAGTAGCAAGTTATAATGCTGGACTATCTAGAAGATTCAGAGAAAACCCTAACGATCCCGTCGTGGCTGAACATGATAAATTTATTAGGGACGTTAAAGAACAAATAGCTAATTACGGACTGAATTAAGACTATGCCAAGTAATGATGTAGTAAGTATCGAGATCCTTAAAAAAAATGGAATTAAACTGTATCCGTTAACCTCAGTAAGAGCAGTTGTTGATAATGAGGGTAATACAGTTGAGGATATAATAGACTCTAAACTTGAGGGCAATATTTATAGTAAACAAGAGTCTGACGCTCTGATTGATGCTCTGAGAATAGAACTCATGACTGAAATCAATCAAAAACAGATGGCGGCTGAGGCTCTTGTGTTTGATACTGTTCCTACCGAAGGATCTGAAAATGTAGTTCGAAGTGGGGGTATCTATAATGCCATATATCCTAAAGTTTCATCTTCTGCTGAGGATGTCGAAATAAATAACGTAAACAGAACACTACTGAATACAGCCATTAGAAAGACAGAACAGGTCTTAACTGATGTTGAAAAAGAACAGGTTAAGATTAATTTAGGAGGTGTTTTGAGTGCTAGTGATGTTGTTAATAGCCTAGCCTCCACTGAACCCGCCAAGCCTCTGTCTGCTAATCAAGGAAAAATACTTAATGAGACGATAATTTCAAGAACAGGACAAGGACTTTGCTGGGTTATGGGGGCTTCTGGAGGCTCAAGAGTTCCAGCCCGGGGAGAGATCTGGAGAATTGCAACAGATCAGACACAAAGTAACGTCTTTAATGCTATCGCTATTGGAGATGGAATAAACTCTCTTGCAAGCCTCACTAAGTATTATCTCAGTGGTAGAACAGTTAATGATTTTGCAGCTAGTTAATTATGCAACTTATCGGAAATGAAAACGGACCTAGAAGATATAATCTCCAAGCTATTCAGGCTGGTGGCTCTAGATCTAGTTTAATCCTTGCTAACAATGAATATGCTCTGATCAGTTCAGATAACACAATGACTTCTGACGGTCAGGGCGTATTTGATTGTTATATTGTTGGTGATGGTGTAACTGTTGCCAAAGAACTTACTCTCCACTATCTTGATACTACTGCAGAAATTAGTAGTACTGTTGAGATCCTGGAAGCAAAGATGCAGGATCTTTATGGTGAATATAAAATGGAACTTACACCAACAGAGCTTGATGACTTAACTATTAATTTCTCAGGTAATGTTGTTGAAAGTAATAATAATAAGATCCTGTATGTCCAAGTATTGAGAGGAGATAAAATTGAAGTAACACAAACATATGAAACAGCACACGGACTGAACTATGGTCTGTATAGTACTGTACCCTCAATAAGCACTAATCCCGTCTTCTCTGGAAACACTGTGGCTAGCGTAAATCCATCAATAAAAGTCACTATTTCGGCTAATGGATATTTTGCCGTCAGTCAAGATGAAGGTGGAACAACGACAATTAAGAAAGAAACTGACGAACCACAAAATGGTAGAGTTCTTATCCTGGAGGATAATGTCAAGGATCTACAGGAAGGAGAATATGTTGCCGATACTAAACTCGATCTTATTCAGGGTCTTTTGGAGGTAGACTATACTAGTGAGGAAAATTACTCAATAGAAGGATCAACTGGTTACTATAACACTAATGTAAACATTGGTACTACTATTAACATCTCAACAAAAACAGGTGGCTCCAGTAACGCGCAACAATCAATCCTTATTCCTGTTGAAACCGGACATAAATTTCAAATCTCAGGAACAGGAGGTACTAGTGCTTTACTGTGGGCATGGTTAGATACTAATGCTGTTCTACTTGATAAAAGTGAACAGTCTATTACTGCCACTAATCTTATTATTACAGCAGGACAAAATGGATATCTAATCGTTGGTCTCTTAAAAGCAGAACCCTACTCTGTTAAGAGACTTGCCGACATGAATTCAAATCTTATTGAACAGCTGGAAGAAGATAGAGATCGTAGACGCATTACAGAACAAACTTCAACAACTGTCACTATACAACCTAATGCGTTTAACCATTGGGCTACTCCTATAAGTAGTCTGACATTAACGCTAGCAGCTGGAACAGAAGGTTTTGCAAATGAATATATGCTGGAATTTACTGTTACAGGTAATGATTTCGAATTAAGTCTTCCTAGCGATGTGCGTTGGCTAGAAGAACCTATATGGGAGAGTGGCTACACATATCAAGTAAGTATTCAGAATAACCTTGCACTTTATGCCGGATGGGGGGCGGCTGAATCATGAGCAGCTTTCGCCGTAGAATAATGATGATGGCTATGGCTATCGAGGGATATATTGCTGCTTGGTTCCGCTCAGATGGCTGGTTCCGCAGCGAGCCGTGGTAAAGATAATAAAAATGATATAAAGATAACAAATATGACTAAGAAAATTGTAGATAATACTCCACTTACTAATTTTGAGGATGCTTGGGGAGGTATTTACCAGGATGGAGATAATGTAGGTAAAGAATGGGGTAAAAGTCATGAAGTAATAGAGTCTGCTATCAAAACAAAAGTTTCCGAAATAGAGTTAAAGAATGCGTCGCAAGATGAAGCTCTCAATAGTAAAGTTGGGTACGTTAAAGTTGTTGCCAACAGCGATGACTCAGGACTCTGTATGGTAATGTTCAAAGATGCTGATGCATACAGTGACTGGACTTTACTCTCCGATACAGATAAGTGGGGTGAGGAAGGTCTTGCGCTCATTATTTCATACGATAATCTACCAACAGCAGAAGGAGGAGATATCTATACAGTACAGCTAACATTACAAGAAACACCCGCTAGTATACAGGCCAATGATAATGTAACAGTAAATATCAAAGGAACCTCTACTATTACGTATGCTGCTGGTGGAACAGATAATATAAGTGAGGATCTCGTAGTAACTATTCAGACTCGCACAAATGCATCAGCGGCTTGGGTAAACCGTGATCAAATTGTTATTCCTGCCAACTCACTATCGTGGACAGAAATTAGTTTAAAGCCATTCCTGACATCTGGTACTAATTATGTACGAATGAAAGCTGCTGGAGAATATGCTTCATCTGTCTGGCGAAGTTTTACACTAAGCGTTGTTAACCTATCCCTAGTTCCAAATAGTCTGTTGGAATTTCCAATAACAGGAAGTACATTATCTCTCAATTATCTTGTTGGCGGTGCTGTAGCAAAAACCCTACAAATGGAGTTTGGTACTGGTATTGGAACGTCCTTTAGAGCACAATATTCATACCTAAATGGTGATCCTGGATGCTCACGTAATCTCGGAACAGGAACTAATACAACAACTGGTATGACTTTTGAGTTTACGGATCCTTCAACACTATCTACACTTCTCTCTGGTGGAGTACATACAGTAAGAGCAAGGTTGTATGTCAATGAGTCTGTTTCAACTCCTTGGGTAGAAAGCCAATATATTGTTGCTGACGGTAGTAGAAAACTTCTCAGCATAAACAATCTCAATACCTCATTCGATAACTGGAGCGAGGTACATTTCTTTGATTGGGCAGTATATTGTGGTGATGAAGAACAAATGACTGTAGTTTTTCGTCTGATGGATGAAAATAGCGAAAATTCTTATGCTACCTGGACGTTTACTGCAGAAAACAATCAAATGTATAATCTTTCAGTCCAACTCGGAGTAGAAATTGATGATGTTGATATAACAGAGTTCATTGGCCATATGTATATAGAGGATGGTGAAGGAAACCAATTAGTAAGCCCACTATCTTTGGTATTCAGTAATTCTGCAACTAATCAACCTACTAGGGGAGCTAATTTTGCTATTAATCCCTCAGATAGAAACAATAGCGAAGAACATCCAGATACTATAGTAAATTCCATAACAGGTAATACAGTAGAGGCTTCATTTACTGGATTCAATTTTACTACTGACGGTTGGATGGAAGTTCTACGTAACCTGGATGATCAAAGTAGTAATGCTGAAAAAATAAAATCCTTGCATATACCAGCAGGACGAAATCTGGATATAAATTATAATCCTTTCCAGTATTTTGTTAGTGGTAATAATGCTGGATATAGCATGACATTAGAAATTGATTTTCGTACCTATGCTATTACAGATGACACTGTACCAGTACTTCAAATAGGGACTGAAGCAGTAGATGGAAAGATCTGGGGATTTGAAATGCTACCAACAGAGGCCTATATAATGACCCAAGGCAAACGAGCTCTCGATGACCAGAACGTTAGCTGGGCAGAAGAAATGAGAACCCGCCTTAGTATCAATGTGGTATACAATCTGGGTAGCTTAAACCTAATTCGCATCTTTATTAATGATAAGATAGAGCGTGAAATTACTTATAGCGCCACTGACCGCTTTACAGATAGTACCAACGTTAGTACTATTATTGGTAGTTCGGCAGCTGACATTGATATCTTCAGTATTAGATGCTATGAAAACCAGGCACTATCAACGGCAGAGGTAATGCAAAATTATAAATCATCTTTGGCTACTACTTCTGAAAAAATAACTTTTCAGGAGGCTAATGATATCTTAGATGATAATGGAAATATAAGTTGGAGTAAGTGTTTAGGAAAATATAATATTATTGGACATACAGGACATCTACCAAAGTATGGTGATGAAAATAAAGGAAAAACAACTGGAGTTTCTATTGAAATTAAACAAGTTGGAGATCCTACTCATAGTGGAAAAATAACTGAATTAGAATCCAGCGGACAGGGAACTACTGCAATGACTTACTACGACTGGAATCAACAATACAAGATAACAGATAATTCAGTATTTACCTCTGATGATGAAACGACTCACGCAGCAGGTAGTGGATTTGCACTTAAGGAAGGTGAAGCCCTAGCAAAGAAACTTGTTGGAAAAATCAACTTTGCCTCGTCAATGCAATCTCATAAACTTGGGCTAACATGGATCTATAACGATCTTTTTAAGCAATTAATAACTAATGGCGTAATAACTAGACCCTCACAAATGAGTCTATATGCTAACGCTAGAATTGCTGTATTAGAGAAACCGTTCCTTTTCTTCCATCGTGAGACAGAGAATGATCCTTGGGTATTCAAATATCTTATGACCTTTGGTGCAGGTAAGGGAGATAAACCTACTTTTGGGTTTAATAAAACTAGTACACCTGATATGCTGATGGTTGAAGGCGCAAACAATGATAGACCATTAGCCTTATTCCGTATACCTTGGAATGATGATATCACGTACTCTCCCGATGACGAAGCTTGGATGTATAATGGACAAAAACAATTAGACTTTGGATTTGGTGTTACCTCAAAAGATAGCAATAACAAAGAATATCCTAGCTCAGAAAATGCTATTAATGCACAAAAGGCCTTCTTTAACTATGTTTACTTACACTATAGTCGCTTAAACGTATTTACAGGAACTTTAACTCAATTACGAGCCAGTGAAAGTGTAGATACTACGAAACTATATTGGGTAACAAGTAACGATCCTAATATAGTAGGAAGTAGTCGATATGATCTCTATCGTTATGATGAACTTACTCAGCAATGGGTAGATGCAGGTATAGAAAAGCTGGGGACAGGAAGTTATGAGAAATTAAATTTACGGACGCAGTATGAAAACTTCTGTACTAGTCTGGGAATAACAGCAGTAGAGTGGTCAGAGGGACAGTGGGGTAATATTAATAATATAATTATTAGTACTCGTCAAAGAGATTTTCATGAAACAGCATCTAACTATATTCACATTGATGATGCTTTATATCATAGCTGTTTTGTTAAGTTATATGCAGGTACAGATAACCGAGCTAAAAATACTTACTATTATACTGATCCTGTAACATTAAAAATTCGTCATGAACAAGATGATGTAGATACAACATTAAAGACTAATAATGTAGGCCAACAAAGAAAACCATATTTTGTTGAGGAACACGATAAAAATGCTGCGGATGAATTCTATTGGCAGGGCGAAGAATCAGGATATTATAATCTCCTAGAGGAAGCCTTTGAGACAGAAATGACTGCCATGATGAACAATATGTTTACTGCCATGGCACAACTTAGTGGAACAGTTTTAAGATTTCATGAATCTTACCTTCTCTCAACACAGGATTACTTCCCAGGAATTGCCTATAATGAACAGGCCCGCTTAGTTTATGAAGCAGCTGCAAGAGCACAAGCTTCCGGAGACTATAAAAATGACTCTGCACAAGCTATCACTCAATCATGTGGGTCACAAAGATGGAGTGAGTATCAATGGCTACGAGATCGTATTATGTATATATCATCTTGGTGTGAGTATGGAGAATTTGCTGGAAGTTCTACTGCAGCCAATGGTATGTCATGGAGAGGAAAATCTGGTGCAATCTATAATTTTCAATTAACTCCTGCTAAATGGCTATATCCGCGTGTAGGATCTGATAGTAGTAATTATCCCGCCAGTGCAAATGGAAAGAGAGTTAGAGTAGCTGCTGGAGAAACTATTAGCTATCCCGCTATTACTCTCTCATCAGACTCTTGGATTGCTATTAGAGGTATCGACTATTATAGTGATCTTGGTGATATGAATATTGGACTATCCTCACAACAAGGAACGTTCTCATTCTCAGGAAAGAGATTACGTAGGATTACAATCAATCCTAATGGTACAGATACAAACCAATTCCTTGCTACCGGTGTAGAGATAAGCAATGCTATCAATATTACTGAGTTCATAATGAGGGGAGTAAATACTGTTTCAGGAGCTCTAAATCTAACAAAATGTACAAGACTTACTAATCTTGACTTACGAGAAAGCTCATTTAACTTAGTACAGTTTGCTAATGGTGTACCCCTAGTAACAGCTCGACTCGGCTCAACAATGACAAGATTAGAGCTATCCTACATAAATACTTTACAAACTCTCACTCTAGAGGGCGTAAGTAGCCTTAGTGCCGTTGTTTTGAATAGTATTGGAGCAATTGGTAGAAATATTGTAGAACAATGTTATAGTGGAAATGCACCATTAACAGAGCTAACCTTAACTAATGTCACTTGGCAATCAGTATCGAAGGAGCTTTTAATGTGGTTAGCAAATCTACCGTCATGTACATTAACCGGAAGCATTAATATGCTAGTAGCAGCACAGTTATCTTTAGATGAGGTACTAATGCTCTACAGAAAGTACGGAAATATTCAAGATCCGTCTAGTACTTTGTACGTTAATTATACGAAAGTTGCTGTTCAACATCTGTATATCACTGGACAAAAATACTTCAAGCAGACAGGTACTACACAATTTGGCATTACTGCAGATACTGGTAATAATATTGTTTTTATTAATGAAAAGCCCGCATTAAACTGGCAATTTGTTAAACTAGACGAGAATCAACAAGAAGTTGAGGATCCTGATGCAGCAGCGTTTATTCAGATAACTGATTCCGTTGAAGGAACAGCAAACATAGTAAGCTTAAATACTTCTGGAGATGAAACTCGTTATAAACTAAAGGTGACTGCACAACTTGCCAACGGTGACACAGTTAGTGCTTATTGGAAAGTAGGAGCATTTGATAGATTACCCAAACGCGGCGACTTTGCCTATGCTGATGGTTCTTTTGATGATGACTTCCACTACGACAAATCTATAGTTGGATATGCCTTGAGAGTTACTAATGGTACAAATTCATTAAGCATCGATGTGGTTGCGAAAAGAGCAACAGTAGTTACTAGTACTAACTCAGCACTTAATACCTCCGCATTACCGTGGGGTATTCAACAAGGAACTGATAGTAATACAATAGACGCTACAACCTGTTCAGCGATTGCCAGTCAAAGTGGTGTTACCTTAAATAGTTTTGCTCTTGGTAATAGTGGTACGGGAGATTATGACTCTCAAACAAAGACAATCGCAATGTCAGATAGATCAAAAGCTATCATTAAAGGCTGGATTGCAAATCTGTGGAATACCGTTGATTTAACTGCTCCAGAGTTTAGTACAGAACAAACTTATGATCGTGGACAAACAGTCACCTATGAAGGCATCATCTACTTGTGTAAGACTGCCGTTACTGAGGCCGGGGCTTTTGACTCTACAAAATGGTCAACACTTTCTGTCGCCCAAAAACAACTTATGGAATGGGCAAAACAGAAGGCAGTACAGTTAGAGCTCCCAAGAAGTACTACAGAACTTGGAGATATGATGTTAGCACTGAACTATCTTGAGAATGCATTTGGCGCAACAAATCCTCAGAGATTTTATATGCTATTTTATCCAGCTGGATACGCTTGTCAACTATATGTCCCAGAAACAAAGGATGGTGAAACCCTTAATGTGCAATATGGACGTGGACACTGGCTATTGCCTGCTTGTGGTATGCTATATAAGATATATCAATTTTATCATGCTTCGCGCAATAAAGTAAATAATAGCACTCCAAATAAAGCCTATGCCAATGAAGACCAATCACTGGCTGACGCTAACTATCCGCTTATGGCTAATATTCTAAATCGTCTTAATGAGGCTGGAGTAAATACCACGTATTATCCAATGTGGAATAACAGTTACTTCTGGTCGTGTTCCGAGTACAATGCTGCGTACGCATGGCCCGTCGGCTTCCAGAATGGTACCGTGAACTACCCCGACAATAAGTGCAATTCGAGCGTTGTTTGGGCTGTTTCAGCGTTTACTTACGCACTCAGTGCGTAACTTTTTGCTTTGTGGATGGCGGCTTTGTTAGCCGTCGTCCGCTTTAAAAACTATTAATTTGATGTCAGTAGATATTAACAAAAAGAAAATAAGAAGTGAATCCTACGGGACACCATCTAATAAAGTAATTATTTCTGAACAAAATGGAATTCTTGAAGCACTATGGAACAGAAAGGCGTAATAATTCCTCAAGAAATTGTAGAGGCTAGCAATTCAAAAAAGCGAAATCATCGCACTTTACGACAAATGTCTATCTATCGAGATGCGATTGAATTAAAATATAATATTGTTAATTTATATGACTTAGTGCCTCGTAAACTAACAAAATTCATAGATAGTATTCTTTTGACAGTAAGCGAGGCTAAAAAATGTATTGGACTATCCCACTCTGTATATGACCCCAGTCAGAGAGTTGAATATCTCAACATGGTGCGGATCTTCGTTGAGGATGTCCAAGACGATATACACATATTATTCCGTAAAGGACTAATAGGAAAACCAGTAGAAGATAAAATAAAGAAAGTGGCACGTGGAATCGTTGCACAAGCAATAGCGTTGCGCGATTATAACAATGGCCAGGGTAATTATAGTCTGTTATGATTAGAGTGTCATATAATCCGCTAAACGGGCGACTCGCTGCTTCACAAGAAAAGTGTGGCAGCTACTATGTTGCAGAGTCGCATAGAAACAGTAACTTCTGGTCGTGTTCCGAGAACAATGCTACGAACGCATGGAACGTCAACTTCCAGAATGGTACCGTGAACAACAACAACAATAAGTACAACTCGAACGTTGTTTGGGCTGTTTCAGCGTTTACCGATTATCCCGTGCCACAATCTTTTATTAATTCTGTATGGGAAGCATACCATGACTGTCTTCGTGGAAAGATGCGCTCTGCACAAGCTGTTGAATATATGACTAAAGCGAACGTAGATATACCAGTTTTAGCAAATGAAATGTGGGAAGGTACTTATAAGCCTGGAACATCTACCTGCTTCCTAGTTAAATACCCAAAACTGCGAGAAGTTTTTGCAGCTTCTTTCCGAGACCGAATCGTACACCATTGGATAGCCCTTCGACTAACTCCATTGTTTGAAAAACGATTTGAATCACAAGGTAATGTGTCTTTTAATTGTCGCAAAGGGTTTGGGACAGACAAAGCCGTAACACACGTAGCAGAAGGTATGCGAAGTATTTCCAACAATTATCGCCGTCCAGCATGGGTGTTTAGAGGGGACTTAGAGGGATTTTTTATGTCCATCAATAAAGATCTTCTCTGGTGCCTACTGGAGCGATTTATAAAGCGGAAGTATAACGGTGAATATAAGAATCTCTTACTATACTTAGTTCGTGAGGTTGTAATGCATCACCCAGAAAAAGACTGTATTATAAACTCACCTCCAGAATGGTGGAATGAGTTAAATCCTCGTAAATCACTATTTACTATGGAAACAGGACTTCCTATTGGCAACCTTACTACTCAGTTATTTGCTAACTTTCTCATGTCTCACTTCATCAGCTATGTACATTGGCTATTTCGTGGTAAAAATTATTGTGTAGCACAATTTGTTGATGACTTTATTCTGGTAAGTGATGATTTAAAGTTTCTAAAAGAATCTATTTTTAAAATAGAAAATTTCTTAAAAGATAAACTAGGGCTGACAATGCATAAAGAAAAGAGATATTTTCAACCAGTATCTCACGGAGTATTGTTTGTTGGAACGTATATTAAACCCGGAAGACTATATCTTAGTAATAGAACTATTCGACACATGAGAAAAAGATTTCAAGACATTGATAAGTTGATGAAAGAGGGAGATATGACCCCAGCAGACTGCCGGTATGTAGAGTGCGTTATGAACTCATATCTTGGATTCTGTCGGAGAAGAAGAACTTATCGAAAACGACGAAAAGCTATTGACAAGATGGGAATGGGCTTCTGGGAGAAAATGTACATTGTCGGGCCATATGAGATAGTAAAATTAAAAAAGAAATATAAATTAAAATTATGATGGAAACATTTTCAGAGAAACCGGACACCATAATAAAATCTTTTGGTCCAGGAACAGTATATACTACTATCAACTATGATGCTAAAGAGAATCCAGACGGAACTTGGAGTGCTATTAGTGTTACTATAGAGACAAGTGGGTCTGTAACAAAAGATGATATTCTTAATGCGCTCCTAGTTGATATCGACTCTCAGACTGATAAGAAGATCCTATCAGGTTTTACATGGCGAGGGAAAAGTGTATGGTTGTCAGCTGAGAATCAACGTAATTTTTCAGAAGGGCAAAGAGCGGCGATGATTACTAATGGTGATTCTCTGCCAATAACCTTTAAGATTGGTGAGGATGAACATAAATTGCCGATCTATCATGAATTCACTACCGTAGAAGATCTTACTGAATTTTATCTGCAAGGAGTAGAATTTATTAATCAAACACTCAATGAAGGCTGGCGGAATAAAGATGCAGCAACCAAGTGGGTAGATAGTTTAGAATTATAAATAAAATAGCAATGAATATTCGACAATTAAAGGATTCTGAAGGTAATGTCTTTGCTCCTAGAACTCACGTTGAAGCTGTTATTGATGATAATGGTAATAATATAAAAGACTTCGTTCAAAGTGCAGTTCTACCTATTAAGGGCAACCTAGACTTTTTGACACTTCAGAATAAGATCTATGGAGATGGAGTTACTATTAGGGTCTCAACACAAAATAATGGAGTTTATGATGCATATAAAGTAGGTAATGGTACAGATCACTTTAACGATCTAAAGATATTTTATGATTCAGAGATTAGAATAGTCTACTTAACCGAAGCTGAATATGAAGCTCTTACTCCAAAAGACGAAAATACACTCTATTACATCTACGAAGAGGAGTCATGATTATAAAAAATAAAGAAACTGTCTCTATACACTGGTGGAAAATCGTTGGAGGAGAGTTTGTTCAATACACTGCTACCGCCGTATATAGAGGTGCAGTTTTAATTTGGCAAGGCATAAGATCCTGCTTTGGTTCAGGTCATTGGGTTGGTGCTAAACCTTGGCTTGGAAAAGAAGGATGGAAAGGAAATTGATTTTTAATAAATTATGGCAGATATTATAAATACTTTAATCCCTGATTTTGAAACCTCTTGGGAAAACTATGCCGGAACTAGTGTAGAAGAGTTTATAAAGAGGTACCTAAAAGATCATAAGGATAATAAAATTGGATACTTTTCACAACCAGAAAAGGGGAGCGACGACCAATATCACATGCTGGCCTTCGCATCAATAGAGGATTATGAAGAGTGGGTGGGAGATCCTACTAAGACAAATTTAATCTTAGAAAACATCGTACTCCCTGCTGCTGGTGGTGGCGGTGGAGGTGCTACCGTTACTACTCTTAAATTGGAGCTTGTTGATACCCCGAGTACTATTGTTAGTATTGATGGAATGGTATCAGCAAGTATTAGATTTACATCAACACTTAAGGAGGCTGATGCAGCACCAGTAGATAACCCTGTTACTGGCACCCTTAATATTTATGGTCGTACTTCTAGTAATTCATCTTGGGTTCTAAAGGCGTCAAAAAATATAAATTCAGCCAGTATTGATGATGAGAATGATTATGAAACCTATGACATTTCTGAATACGTTGACGCTGATGTTGTAGGATATCAGATGAGATTTATTGTCAATGTCAATAATGATGATATGCAAGCAAGCTCTAATGCCGTTCAGATTAGTAGTATAACAAAAACAACACTTAGTATTGAGTTTGCTGGCAATTGGGAAAGACCTATTATTGGTATGAAGGACGGATCAGACACTGACCATAATACATATCTCTTCCGCTATTATATTGGGGGTGCAGTTGGTAAGGATCTTCATATTCAAATATCAACTTCTACTGGTGATATGGACAGTCCTGGAAGCACTGCAAGTACTAAAGAAATCACAGTAATAGGTCTTGGAACTACTTCATACTTAGAGACACCATACATCTACACATATACAGAACCTTCTAATGAAAGTCAAAAGAAGTTCCTATTAAGTCATGGCGTTCATACTATTACTGCTTGGCTTTCTGTTAGTGGTGATCCTTCTAAAGAATCAGCCAGGGTTGTTAATCAGGTCATGGTTCAGAGAAATTATGATGATAATGATGAGTCCCAGTATGATGGTGTTCCTAGATTATTAATTCAAAATTGTGTCAGTCAAGCATCTAATTACGTAGCTACCGATTTCTTTAGGTATGCCCTTTATTGTGGACCGACCAGCAACGATGAGGGATATGTGAGATTTGCTTTTGGTAATAGTACTGGATCAACTGAGTATCTTACCTTTGAACAAACAGCTGCACAGTCTCTTACGAAATATACCTTTAACAATACTCTTGAGATTGAAGAGAAAGTCCTTAGAACTATACAGACCTACTTGAGAGCTACTGATATTGAAGGATCCAATATGTTGTCAGGTTTTACTGGAAATAGAATACCTGTTGTCGTAGAGAACTCAGAAGACTTTACCCCTACAGCTCACGCATCCTTTATCTTAAATCCAAAATCTAGAAGTAATTCAGAAACAGCAGAAAATAGAGCTACAATTATCAATGCTGCTAATGGCCAACCAGTATCAGCAAACTTTGAAGGATTTAACTGGACTTCTGATGGCTGGATTAAAGATACTAATAGCGTAACAGGATCCGTAGGACAAACAGTGTTGAGAGTCCCAAGTAATAGATATGTTACTATTGACTATGAACCTTTTGGACAATATATAGGAGCTGAGGATAGTAATTCTGATGTAACTATTGAAGTAGATTTCATGGTTAGTAATATAACAGATGAAGATACTCCCATTTTCAGAATCTGTGAAGAAGATGCTAATGGAAACTGTACTAAAGGTATTCAACTTAAACCGCTAGAGGGTGTATTCATGACTACTAGCAATACCTCAGAGAAACAGCAAAACTTCGCTTGGCAAGAAGATGTTAGAACACATATTGCCTTTAACGTTGTTCATAATGTAAGATCTCTGGCTGGTAACTCGGGTGAAGTACCTTATGGTAGAGTTTTTATTAATGGTGTTATTAATCGCGAATTTAAATTTAATAATAGTTCTGCAAATGAGTTTATTAGCTCTGGTGGTCATGGTGGTATAAGAATTGGTGCTCCCGATGCTGATATTGATATTTATTCAATTAGAATTTATACTGGTAGCTATGGAGGCCTTAGTAGTCGTGATGTTGAGCAGGATTATATGTCATCCTTACCTTCAGCAATTCAGAAACAGGCCTTTAAAGTAGCTAATAGTATTACTGCTAATGGTTATATCAATTATTCACTTGCTAAAGAACAATATAACTGCTTACTCTGGCATGGTTATAATGTAAGTAATCACTCTGCAGCAACACAACAGGACCAAAAAGGTTATCTCGAGATTAGTATTGTCAATAAAAATGCTGATGGTACCTATACTCAAGATAAAGACCATTCTGGAACCTTGACTGAACTTACAATGAAGGGTCAGGGTACTACAGCCAAGACATATTACGAGTGGAATAATCAGTGGCAATGGAAAGGTGAAACTGGAGGATTTACTAATTTGAACGGTGAGGAAGTAGGTCAGAAATACGCCATGACCAGTGATATCCCTGCAGCTAAGAAATTGGTTAGTAAGATTAATTACGCCTCTTCAATGCAGTCTCATAAAGCTGGTGCTACCGCCCTATATAATGATCTATATAGGCGTATCTGTCTGACGAGTAGTGACGGTAATACGATAATGAAGACTAATTCTAAGGCCCGTGTTGCTGTTTATGAACTTCCTTTCCTCTACTTTGTTCAGACGCCGGAGGATGCCCAGCCAGTATTCCAAGGACTCTGTACCTTTGGACCTGGTAAGATGGATAAACCAACTTGGGGTTATGATAAGGCTATGAAACTCTTTGGTATGTTTGAGGGAGCAGATAATAATAATCCCTTAACTGACATGAGAGTGCCCTGGAATGAGGAAGTTACTTATAATCCCGACGCTGAGTGTTACTATTATAATGGTCTGAAAAATATTAATTTCGATGCGGGTAATACCTGGGTTAATACGTCTGGTGAAGAGCTACCTTATCCGGAAGAGCTTGAAACGGAAGAAACTGTTGGTACCTTATCAGCTGAGCGTTACATTAAGAATGCATGGAACTGGTTATACGAACATAACTGCTTTATTAAACCTTGGGAAGATACAATAGCTAATCTGAGAGCTTGGACAGAGGATCCTTCACAAAATACTGAATACGATCCTATCAATACCAGCTATTGTTATTGGATGACTAATGACTCAAATGACTCAGAGTATATTGAATCACCAAGTTCACAGTATAATCTATATCGATATAACTATGCTCAAAGAAAGTGGGTTAGATCCACATATCGTAGCGTAACAGGTACAGCTACCGCATCTGTAACTTGGGGAGGAAACACTTATAATATTACTAGACCTGTTTGGGGAGAATGGCAAGAAGTAAAAGTTAATACTAGATGGAATCTCACACTATCCTCTTCAGTAGAAACAGCAAACAATCAGATTATAAGTGCCATTATTGAGGACTTTAAAACTGGTAACGTTTCACAGGCTAAGTATGGAGTGGCATTGAATGTTGAATCTTTCTTCGTTCTTAATGACCTTCTCTTCCATCACGAATTTATTAAGCTGATTGCTGGAACCGATAATAGATCTAAGAATACCTATTACGTTGTTGATCCTGGTACTGGTAAGATAACTCTATCACAGGACGACCTTGATACTATTATCAGAACTAATAATGTAGGTTGGCAAAGTAAACCATATTGGGTTGAAGAGAGAGATATTATGGGTCGTGATATCCAAGGTAATCCCACTGGTACTCACTGGGAAGGACAGTTTAACGTTCTCCAAGATCTCATTGAAAGAGCTTACGGTATTGGAACTGGTGCTAATCAAGTAACCGATAGAAAAGCTAACTCGAGATTGCAGAGTATGATGTCTAGTATCTTGGCAGGAATGACAGCTCTTGCTACTGGAGGAGTTGAAACCTCTGTGTGTGGTTGCTGTCAAAAATACTTCTATAATATTCAGGAATACTTCCCTGCAATTGCTTTTAACGAGACTGCTAAAATCAGATACGAAACAGCTCAACTTGCCACTGAACAGGGTACCTTCGACCCTCCCGGTATTATGCCTATCACTCAGTCTCTTGGTGATCAACTCCAGGCTGAAAAGGAATTTATGAAGAGAAGACTTATCTACCTCTCATCATATTGTACCTATGGAGAATTCTCTGGTGCTGCTGCTTCAGGATCACTCAGTGTTAGAACTGGTCAAATGCCTAGCGGTCTCAGTAATTTGGAAGTAGTACTCAACCTTGTTCCACATCAATGGCTCTATCCCTCGGGTGGATTTGGCTCTTCAGTGGTAACAGATAACGTAAGACTTGCACCTGGAGGTTGGAGAGTCGATGCACAAGGTATGCCTATTAAGATAGTAGGTGAAACAGAAAATCCCTTACCATTTGTTATTGGTACTGTATCCGGTGACACTACTCTGGCTCTTTGCGGTGTTAACTATTATAGAAAGCTGGGATCCTTCAATAGATTCATAACAGACCCAAATGCCACCTTTACTCTCAATGGTAAAAGACTTGTTGAGTTTGATGCTTCTGGTGATGGCTTAGTATTTAGACCTACCAATATTAATATAACCGAAAATACAAAACTCATAAAAGTTCTTGATCTGAGTGGAGTTAGCAGTATTAGTGGTGTAGGTAATTTTACTGAACAATATAGACTCCAGAAACTAGACCTAAGAGGAACTAACTTAAGCCAAGTTAATCTACCTAGAACGGATACTCTGACTGAACTATATCTGCCAGGAACCTTGACAACACTTAGTCTCTCTGATCTACCTAATATCACTAGCTTCGCCTTCCAGGCCATCGATTATACTGTTGGAGCTGAAACCTATTCGGGATATCCAAACCTAACAGACCTAACTATTAACGGACGAAACCTGAATGAGGCTGTCTTTAGTACCTATAATATTGCTTATAACATTTATAGAGATAAAACTAGAGAAGGAGTACCGCCACTTGAAAACTGTAACCTTATTAATGTTAGATGGGGAAGTAGTACTAATAAGATAGTTAGTACTGACGTTCTCTGCTACTACGCTAAAGTTGGAGATTCAACACTATCAGCTAGAACAACCTTTAGTGGCAAAATCTATCTCCACGATAATGAGGCAAATTCAACAGTAGGTTATAGATATCTTAAGTGGGCAGAGAAGATTGAACTGATTAATAAATATGGAGATATTACAGATATTAATAACCCTCTCTACGTTGATCACCAAATCTACTCTGGAGGTAATAATGGATGGTCTCCCGGTGTTAGAGGTGAAATTAGTATTCCTAACTTTATCTATGGTAATCTTCTGACTACTAAGACTGTCGGTGGTGTAACAAAGTATATTTATCAAGGAGGTAGCATTATTCCACCTACCGAAAACTTTAATGACTTCGATATTATTGATGGAAAACCTGCTATTACTTGGAGCTTCTTAACAGTGGAGGATGACGATACTAGTGTTTATATTCACCAAGATTTTGAGGATTCTTCTTCTGAATATGCACCGAGAGTTATTAATTCTGAGTCTGGAGTAACTGGAGCCAACACTGCAACCTCTATTAGTGGTCTCGTAACTATAACAGACCAGCAATCCTTAACAATGGAGTTTGATTCTGCTAATGTTCTGAATAATCCTAACTTCCTTGAGTCTCCTGACCAACAGCAAAGACGTTTCTGTCTGAGAGTCAGCATTGTCAGAACTGATCCTACTGGTAATACTCCAGTCGAGAATAGAACGACAAAACTCGATGTCATTATTGGATTCTTTAAGAGAGCACCACAAGTAGGGGACTTTGCTTGGAATGATGGTTGCTGTGATGATAAGTATAGTACAGGTAAAATCTTAACTGGTGTTGTATTTATGTCCACTAGACAAAATGCTGGAGAAGGTGTTGAAATCTATGATGTTAGAGTTGATGCCTATAACTCAATCGGCTCTGATTATTGGGGACCAGGCAATAATAGTGGATACGATACTATTTTTGCTACCTACGTTAACTCGATGTATAGGCTAGGACTGTCTGATGAAACTATTAGCTCTTCCGCTGCAACACTCGATAATGCCATCTATAACGGTATTACACCCTATAGAGCAGGTGGCGGTAGCGTTGAAGTTATTAATTCTAATTTAGCAGGATCCTCACGTACTATTGGCGGTTCTAACTGGACTATGTCAGCTAGTAATATGGAAATGACCGACGGCGAGGGTAATAGAGTTTGGCTACCTAATCCTAATAATGTCGCCTACGCTAATCCTTATACCGCTGGCTGGTTAAATGCTGCTTCCAATACTAACGGAACAATGACTTACTCAACCTCTATTGATGTCGCCACTAAGACAAAATATAGAAATCCAGGACAAATTGCTACCGATACTGTAGCTGATAAAGTCTATAAATTCTTTGAATATGTCTTAGCTAGAACCACAATCACTAATCCTGATTCTGGTGCTGTTCAATGGATAAGTAAAGATGATACTACAGCAGGACGTGAAGGTGAACAGGGAAGATGGGCTGAAAAATATCCTTTCATTAGACCCTCAGATGATGACACAACTGATCTGTGGGAAGAGAATATGTCCTCTTACTACTTCAAAGATATGACACCAACTACATATACTACGCAATACCAACAGTCTTGGCCTGCGGCGCAATTAACTAATAACGGTAATGCTGCTTATCAGTTTATGTTCTATCCAGCATTTATGAAGTGTAGACAGTGGGAACCTACAACAGGGGCGGGCTCGAATCGCTCAAGCTTCTTCAAGCGGGGGCAGTGGTACCTCCCTGACCTGGGGGAAATATGTAGGCAATGGTGGCTCAACAATAATGGAACCTCAAGAAATGATACCTACTTCAATAAAAACGAAATGGGCAATATGAGGATATCTACCCTCGAAGCACTACCCGAACCAGTTAGGCCTATCTACCACATCCTGGTAAGGAGGGCTCAAGCGGTGGGATCAGCCTCCGTAGTCGGCTGGGGGGCACATGTAACAGGTAATAATGGTGTTTCTGGTGAATGTTACCGTACACTAGCTTATAGGACTAATGGTTTTGTATTTTGTGAAAATAACGGACTCAAGGCATATATTTATAAATCTAACCAATACTTGTTGAGACCTGTGGCAGCTTTCTACTGGCGGCCTGAACTATAGTAAACTTAATCTGGGAAAGGGAGGGAAATAGACAAACTCTCCCTAATCCCCTTTAAAACCATAACAAAATGATAGAAAGAATTTATAGCACAGAAAAGAAACCAGATAAGATTCAACATTTTATGGTTGGAAATCAAATCTATACTGTACTGGCCTATGATGTTCTGGAAAACGCTGATAAAGGGTGGTCCTGGGTTGAGTTTCTGTTTAAAGGCCAAAAACCAGACAAAACAACCATAAAAACCAGACTAGAAAACTACCTCAATGATAGGTGCGACCAGAATATACTAGAGGGATTCACATGGAAAACACACCCGGTCTGGCTATCAACAGAAAATCAGATCAATTATCAAAGAAACTATGATGCCGTGAAAGAAAACGAACAATTCTTGCCGGAAATTAGACTCGGAGATAATACTAGATATAAGTTCGAAACACAAGAAGAATATTACCAGTTCAGAAATGAATACTCGAACTTTATTGACGATTGCCTGAAAAATTGCTGGGACGATAAAGATAAATTGGACGAATGGATCGATAACCTCTATGATGAAGAATAATAAAATTTTAGCTAATACCTCACCCTATGGTAACTGGAACTATGGGAATCTTATTGGGGGAACAGCAAAAATTACGTCTAAAGCTGTAGGAACAGGATCCTGGGGCGTGCCAACCGATGAAGTGTTCCTTATTAAAGACGTCAAAATAAAAATTGAAACACAAACAGGACGGGGAGTCACGGTAGTAACACTGGAGGGACTTAATGGGAAAGAATTCTACCTAAAAGATCTTCAAATACTTAGCGTAACTAAAATCTGCCCCGCCATCTGTGGTAATAGTACTTGTGGAAAAGTTATCTGTGGTAAAAAATGATAGAGTATAATAAAACTAAATGGGTCGACGGAAATACACCAATCGACGCAGAAAAACTGAATAATATTGAGACCGGAATAGAACAAATATCAAATCTCGGAATAATCTCTAAAAGCGTTGTGGGCATTGAGGTAACAGAAACAATACCAGAAGAACCCATAGACAAATACCTGTACTTTATTTTGGGAAATGATGGACAACTTAAAAATATAATGTATGGATCTGTCATAATTTCTTGATCCGGAAGTGAGGCCTAGTGTAAAAGCTAGACTTCACTTCTTTTTTTTTATTCATGGCACATGTAACAAGTGGTAGTAGAATTACCAGTATTCATGAAGTATCAGTAATTTGTCGTGGCACTCTTTCCGGTTCGACGATATCAACTGATGGTAATCCTAATTATTTAAGTAAATCTAGCCAATACTTGTTAAGGTCCTTATACATACATGTAACAGGAGGTAATAATGGTGTATGGAACATTAAAGAGAGGAACCGGGTGGAAATGAGTATTCTATGGGGGAATGGAAATATAACTGGGGCTGGACAAGCTTGTTATAAATCTAACCGATACTTGTTGAGACCTACATTGGTTAGATTTATTATTAACATTAGTTCTTCCTAATACCAGTGAAAGAGAGGTGGTCTGTTTCTGACTACTTTCACTAAGACCAAACAAAGTATCTATTGTTACATGTTATAAGTATCGGTTAGATTTCATTTGCTCACCTCCACCACCAAAAAATCCTCCTCTACCTAAAGAAAATGCATAAATTATAGTTTTAGACAGTTCATACAAAGAATGCCTCCATACATAGTTATTACCTGTTACATGTTAAAAATTTCAACAAGTATGGGGTAGATTTATAACAATTTCCAGCCCCTAATAAGATAAGTCCGTTGTTTAAATTTACATACCACATTAATATTTTAGAAATTTCACAACAGCTAAATCTTCTTGTACTTACTGTTACATGTTAGTATTGGTGAGATTTCATTATCCATCCATTCTGAATATAAACGATTGCTTGTCCAATAGCTATTCCTCCCGGATGAACTTTTGAAGTTTCTCCTGAACTATGACTATATCTATTACCTGTTACATGTTAGTATTCGTTAGATTTAAACTTATGTACTGCAAATTCAGTAAGAACAGTACCCTCAGATCTACACTGAAGCGGCATACTAGTATATTTATCGCCTGCTGCAGCAAATACTATTCTACTCATACCACTATCTGTTACATGTATTGGTTAGATTTAGAATAACCAACTCCAAGTGCAGAACTACCAACTTCTCCTTGATATAGAAAAACCTGTGTACTATGAGAATTACTATATTCTTTAATACAGGACCTAGAATACATAGAGTGACTATAACCTGTTACATGTATATTATAGTAGTATTGGTTAGATTTATAATTTGCTAAACCATCTACCCTAATAGAAGCAGAATTACCAATCGAATCTATTTTACCATTATTAACCTGTTTAGCATGACTTCTAAAACTTGTTACATGTTAGTGTAAGTATTGTTTAGATTTATAATTACTGGCTCCCCTCCTCCAGTGAATGATATGGACAATTCAGCCTGAAATCTAACTGGAGATACAATACTCGTCTCACCAGCTCCCCAGATGAAAAGATAATTACTTCCTCCTGTTACATGTAGAGAGTATTGGTTAGATTTACTAATAGTAGTATAATAACCAATGGCTATTTGACTACCATTATTAATTAAACAATACATAGCTCTTTTTTCACCTTCTCCACAACTACTTCTATTATAACTACCTGTTACATGTTAGTTAGTATTGGTGAGATTTAGAATTAGAGGATCCTCCTGCTCCAATAAAGAATATAGACAGATCATTAGCTTTAAATCTAACTGGAGATACTTTACTTATTTCACCAGCTCCCGAGAAGTAATAATTACTATTTCCTCCTGTTACATGTCTGTATTGGTTAGATTTAGAAAAAGGATGACTACCGATAGGATCCCGATAATGGACTATTCCAGTACTAACAGCAATATAAAAAACAGATAAATTACTTACTTCAGCTTGACTAAATCTCTTAGTACTATCTGTTACATGTTTGCCAGTATCGGGTAGATTTCATATAACTAGCAGTGAATACATCACCCCTATCATTATAATAAAGATTGATGAATAAACAATGCATAGCTCTTTTCTCACCCTCTCCACAACTACTTCTACAGAAACTGCTTGTTACATGTTAGTAAGTATTGGTTAGATTTGTAATTTCCTGGATGCTGAATAAGTACCATCATATTATATGTTATAGAATAACACATTGGTTTGGCTTGTTCTCCAAAAGCCCATTGTCTATCTGTTACATGTAGAGATCCCTGTATTGGTTAGATTTATTTACAGAAGCTATAAAATTGCTATTTCCAAAGTAATTAACCACGGAATATGATGTCTTACTATTATCCTTACTTGAAACCATAAAAAATTGACTAGTACCTGTTACATGTAGAGATCTCAGTATTGGCTAGATTTACTTACAAAATCCCTTCTAACTCCTTGATATAGACACCAACTATTACCCCTTCCAGTTTCCATACTACTAGCTATCGTGGCAGAATTGTTTGTTACATGTCAGTATTGGTTAGATTTATAAATATATGCCTTGAGTCCGTTATTTTCACAAAATACAAAACCATTAGTCCTATAAGCTAGTGTACGGTAACATTCACCAGAAACACCATTATTACCTGTTACATGTAGGGACTAAGTATTGGGCAGATTTATATGTATGTCCTCCAGATGCATAAGAAGCATAAACATTTATACTATTAAGAGTTGTACAACAAGCATTGAACCTACATTCTCCATTAGAGGATCTTGTACTATCTGTTACATGTTAGTATTGATTAGATTTTTCAGGTCTCATAGCAGATCCTCCAGAGGTATTCCAAACTGAGGAATTCCACAGATAATTGATATAAATTTTACTTTTCTCTATTGCTGAACATCTATTACCTGGACTTGTTACATGTATGAAAAGTATTGGTTAGATTTAGTCCAGCTAACAGCACTAGAGGCACTTGGATTTATGATACCAAGAGATAAATTTACTGTAAAAGGTCTTATACTTGACCAGTCACCTATATTATGTCTTCCAACATTAGTACCCCCTGTTACATGTAGAGAGTATTGGGTAGATTTACCTATATTAGCAAATCCATTCCAAATATGATTACCACCATTACTCTTTGTCCAATCATATAATTTTGATGCACAAGAACTACTATGTCTACCAATACCTTCTGTTACATGTTGTAGTATGAGTATTGGTTAGATTTTGAAGTACTACTATAAGTACTACTGGAAAGATATGATCCAGAAGAAAGTACTATTAGAGATCCTCTTGATGCACTTTGCTCTGCAGACAGCCACCTATTACTATCTGTTACATGTATGGAAAGTATTGGTTAGATTTAAAAGCAGTATATTCACTCATTTCAACATAACCATTAGAAACATTAATAAAGTTAGACCTTTCCTTAGTTAACTCATTTAAAGATCTTCTATTAACACTACCTATTTCATGTTAGTTTAAAGTATCGGGTAGATTTAAATATTCTCATACTCCCTACGCTTGTTCCTACCTCACCATTCCAAGGACCTGCAGTCTTACCATATACCGTACTATTTTCATCTACACTAAATCTAATGTTAGCTTGATTATAACCTGTTACATGTATTATTTTAGTATTGGGTAGATTTTTGACCAGTAGGATTACTGTAATAAATTAAATTAACTTGATTTTCTGTAGGTCTTAGTGAATTACCCATAGCTAAAGTATGTGACCTATCAGTTGTCTTATCTACTGAGCAACAGAAAACATTCCAAGGATAACCATCATAGTTATAAACTGTTACATGTAGTAAGTCCATGTATTGGTAATTTAATATTTTACCAGGCCAGTCATGTCTTATGTTTTTTGTATTATCACCAATTATAGTATTAATCTTTTTACTAGATTCATTGCAACATGGAAGAGCTAAGTCTCGCCAACCTGTTACATGTATGCAGATTAAGTATTGGTAAGATTTATACCCACCAGCATGGTAAATACCTATTAAGCTTCCAGATATAAAATATGCTCCCCGTTTTCCATCAATATTTTCACCAATACACCATATACTATCTGTTACATGTTGTAAGTATTGGTTAGATTTGTAATATCCGTTGCCTGGATAAATTCGTCCACCCGAAATAAAATTATAACTAGATTGCTTTGAGTGTTCACATGTATTATATCTCCAGTCTGTTGTTACATGTTAGTATTGGTTAGATTTAATAGGATTTATACCAAAACCACCTAAAGAACATATACCTCCTGTTCCACTATAACTACCTAAACTTAAAAATCTACAAGTAGTAATAGCGGAATCTTCACAACAAGATACTTTATAATTGTAATCTGTTACATGTATGTAGATTAAGTATCGGTTAGATTTATAACAACCTGTATAGGAATAACTTGTCATTGGATAAACATTATTACCATGTCTTTGCATTGGGATTATCTTTGCTGATTCACAACTAGAATATTCCTGACTACTTGTTACATGTTAGTAAGTATTGGTTAGATTTAATCGCTGCAGTAGAATATCCATTATTTGGTATTATTACATATCCTCTATCACCCAGACAATAGATAGTATAAACCCCAGATGTCTCACCACTATCACCAATAAGTGTCTTTGTTGTTACATGTCAGTATCGGTTAGATTTATAGGCTAAATTACCACTGATATTGTCAAATACTCCTCTAGAATCAAGACAAACTCTAACTGCATCTTTCTTTGTATACTCTTGTGTGGACCATATGAAAGTACTAAATGCTGTTACATGTTGTAAAAAGTATTGGGCAGATTTAGTTCTCCACCAGGATCCTCCAGTCTGACTTACAACTGTTGAATTCCAAATATAATACAGAAGCGTTTTACTTTTTTCTGCTACTGAAACAAAATTTCCTTCTCCTGTTACATGTATGTATAGAAGTCTCAACAAGTATTGGGCAGATTTATAAATTAATTCTACTACTCCTCCTGTATATGTTCCTGCAGGTAGATTAGAACTAATGAAAAGATGAACTGATTTATTTCGTGTCTTATCATGTTCAGTAGTACCATGACTATGAAGATTATAGCTTGTTACATGTAGTATAGTAAAGTATCGGTTAGATTTAATCCAAGTAACTGTACTAATACCTGGATTTACGATACCAAGAGATAAATTTACTATAAAAGGTCTTATACTTGACCAATCACCTATATTATGTCTTCCAACATTAGTACCTCCTGTTACATGTTAGTCAAGTGTTGGTTAGATTTTAGTAATGTTGGATAAAACATTAGGGTCATACTACTACTTATTCCCATAGAAATTTTTGGTCTGAAGTTGGCAAAATTATCTGTATCTCCACTAGCCCATATATAATAGCTACTACCTGTTACATGTATGTATAAATATTGGTTAGATTTATTTGCAAAACTACCAGGATCATAAAAAGTTCCTACCATCGAATTAGGATGAACCATTATTATACGATATATACTGTTTTCCAAAACACTTGCATATCTGTCACCTGTTACATGTTAGTCGAGTATTGGTTAGATTTAGGAGTATAAGAATGAGCAAGCATAACTAGATATGAATTAGTTATAAGATATGCAGATCTACGGTCGGTAGGTTCTCCATTAGCCCAACTAGTACTTGTTACATGTAGTGTAGTATATATAAATATTGGTTAGATTTAACTATATCCCAACTAGACTGATGAGATACAATCTTTCCTTCACTTTGATGTACTTCTACCGGTTGACTTTTTGTCATTTCTCCTGAACAATGACTATATATACTAATTGTTACATGTAGTATAAGTATTGGTTAGATTTAAAAGTCAAATTACTGGAAGTAAGTCCTCCATAAGAAAGCACTACTAGAAATCCTTTTGTTATACTTTGATCTGTGGATGACCATTTATTTCCAGATGTATTTTCTGTTACATGTTAGTTATTGGTTAGATTTACTAGGGAAACCACCTCCACCTCTATTTAATACCATTCCATTTCTATTATCTACTCTATGTGGATGAGTTGTAGCCCACCCTTGACTAGGCCCTCTATCTCCATAAGTACTTACTGTTACATGTTAGTATTGTTTAGATTTAGTTGGCTGACCAGTTTGAGAAAAATGAATTAAACCATCGTGAGAATATATAATATAGATAGATATTTTACTAACTTCTGAACAGTTAAGTATTTGATAGCTACTACCTGTTACATGTTCTATTATACCAAGAAAAAAAAATAAAGTCCCCCTTACTCAGGGGAACAGATACCTCGCATAATTAAGATTTCTAAAATTAAACCACTATCGCTATTAAAATCTGACTTATGAATATCAGAAAAACTTCTATAATAGTTACAAAGATTTGAATAACTACCACCAGAAATACAAATACAATCAGTATTAATAATAGAAATCGTAGTAGAACTCACTGAAGATATTGAGAATGAATACCAACCTTTATCATTAATAATAGGAACGAAACAGCTTAATGGAAGATGCTCATATGATTTTACAACTACCTCCTGTTCTGTCGACTCAGGATCCTGCCAAACACACCTAGTAACTTCCCTTTCATGATATTCTGTAATTACCCCCGTACCTGTTTCGTTTGCTGGCGTTGAATTTTGAGAATATTTCCTAATTTTCGATAAAAATAATTGGCCAGTTTCTCCCTGATGATTGGCTAAAAAATATGCCATATAATAATCAGCGAATTCTATACACAACCTATCATCTAGATTACCAAAATAAGGTATTTTAAGTTTCTCAAGAATAGAAAGAAATTTCAATTCTTCTTCTGGATCTTCAATATTAAAACATAAATAACAGGATTCCTTTGTTCTTTTCATCAAATATAAGGATTCGGGCTCATTTTAGTTACACAAATTTTTCGCCACTAAGAGCTTTCTGTTGAATGAAACGGAATGATTGACTGAAATGACGAAGGAGTGAAGGAAAGAATGAAGTGTAATGAGACCAAAGACATGGAAGGAGTGAAACGACTGAAAATTATTAATATACTAGTGATTCCCCTCGCCCTCCCGGAGCCACAGAACCTTTCATCTAAAGCTGAAAGAACCTGAGCCCGAGGTGAATAACACAGTCTCTCCTCATCCTACTCGGTACATAGGCCCTCGTTTAACGGATGAGGCCGCTTCGCGGTCGAGACTTCGTCTTATAGAATAATATACCCTGAATAATTAAATAAAATAATAAATTCAATAAAATAAAA